>Ga0126338_10001043_pt1 | contig 17095 bp, 8 predicted proteins | sample OrbCmetagenome_2_FD_92529 | JGI IMG/M metagenome (GOLD analysis project Ga0126338, IMG submission 92529) | Coral microbial communities from Petempiche,Puerto Morelos, Mexico - Orbicella C C metagenome | ecosystem: Host-associated > Invertebrates > Cnidaria > Coral | place: Petempiche,Puerto... | reverse complement strand
TCCTTTATAGACATGTTGTATTTTTATCGTTTTTTAATATTGTATTTTCAACGCATATTTTTTAAGACATTAATAGTATGATAATTTTGTATTTTTTAATATATAGTTTTTAAATCTTTTTTTAACATGTATGTCAAACACTTTTATCATGAGCCCCTGGCTCGGGAGACTTGGGCAACCACTCCCCGTGTTCTTGACGTAAAATAAATTACCTTACCTTACCTTACCTTAGCCTACAGTACACAAGTAAGAGCAGCTCGCAAGTTTCAAAACAATGCAGCCTGCACTGACGAAGGAATTAATCGAGGGGGATACGAAGCAACGCGCCCGATCATAGAAAGTTTTGAGAATGCCGCTGCTTTACCACATACGATCCACAACTCAGGCTAATATAAAATGTCCTCGATCAAAGACAATCGCGGTCTAAGGCTAAGTAAGTACCATCGACTATGAGATTTTGACGCGGTTCACAGCTTCACAAAGAGACGCCTGATGAATCCGCCATTCGAATAATTATTGGTCTGAAACGAGTTCAAAGCCCAGGTCAAGTTACTTCCCGTACGGTTTTTCGCAATCTATTTTTTCTCAAAAGAGGCAGCCCTAGCCTATTCTCTTCAAAGGCGTATGTCAGTCAGTAACAAGCCTATCACAATAACTGTGCTGGTAAATGCAAAAGTCGATCCCCGAGACATAAGTGTTAATATTGTTTCAATCAAGATCAAGACAGCACGCACGTAATTTTCAAGGAAAAACTAAGGTATGGCCTGAAATATCGCAGGTAATTATAACTTTTCTTACACACGGTCTGAGGTTTCGAATATTAATGAATACAAAAATTCAGACAGTACTCTGTGGAGGTTGTCTGCAGTCCACTAGGCAACCAGTAAACAGATAAACAGATGTCATTTACGACGAAGGTCCCTATTTTTAACCAAACACGGAAGTCAAATTTTTCTCCAGTCTCAGCTGAGAAATAAAATGCTAACACTGTTAAAAGAGAGTTTTTGGTGCCATTATGTGATTTCCTTCTTTCTCCCCGCTTGTTCGAAATACCGACGGAGGTTAAAATCTAACCGAAGGTTCACAAAGGGTTTAGCATATATGTACATTCTTAGAAAGTCAAGGATACCATAACATATTCACAGCATTTTTATAGCTCTTTTATCAGCATAGAAAATTCAAGCCTAATATACGATTTTGGGGACGAAACTATTAAAATTACACCACTGAATTACGCAATCGTCTCGACCTCAACGATCGAAGTACAGTGTGTGTCCAATGTAAAACGGAAAACGTTTTTTCGTGTACACTGAATTCTTGCATCGATCTTCACGAGTTCTGCATCTGTAACCTTTGATAAGAAAGCTTTTTACCTTCATTGCACTTCGACTTTCCCTTTAAAGCCACAATATAAACAATATAATTATGACCCAACTGGTTGTACAGAATGAAAATGAATTTGATCGATTCCCATGTGGTTGGTTGAAAGGAAACTTATTCTCAATAAAAAACAGTACACATCAAAACCATGATATAAAACACTGCACTCATAGTCAGTCTGTCCCGTAGAATACTGTTAACGAGCAATTCTCAATATACATGTACAATGCTGTTTTGCACGTCACAGAAAGTGAGAAATCAAATCCTTTCGCACTCGCGTCAGTACAAGGAACACAAACCGCACAAACACAACACTTCACCGAAAACAAACTTATACTTACATGAGCTGGGTAGATTCTGTAATATCCTGGAAATGAGACGAATCAATGATGTCTTTGCACACCAGTTCTTTCCCACTGGACTGATATTCGCAATTCACTGGATGCTGGGCGCTTGTCCCGTCGGCGAGATAAACCATTATAAAGGCAAACAGCGAAGCAAAAAGCACAAAACTGTTCCCCATGTTCATGTTATAATTATCCGCACAAGGAAATAAGTTTCTTTTCCTGATCCAAGATCTGAAAAGGCAATCCAAAAAACCTTACTGGGTAAGATTTGAGGAGTTAGGATAGCTGAGATGACATCGATCGAAATGCGCCTGTCGTGCCGATGAAGCTATTTCAATCAAGGCATTATTGTTTCGATTACTGAGAATTTCAACCAACAGTCACGTTTAAACTTAGCCAGAGATTCTAACCGATTCCTCCGGCTGATTTAAACCATCTACCCTGACGAACGTAATAAAAGAATTAGCCACAAAATGCCAGCAAAACAAATTACAAGCAGGTATACGTTCCGGCAAAAATGCAAATGAGATATTCGTACATGACAAAAGTGATCACAAGCTGTGACAAAACAGTTTGCGACTTCCTGACGACAGACAACACCGCTGGCCAATGAGAAGTCAGTTCAGTGTTGCCAGTGAATCGAAACAAGGATAATGCCTTCTGTTTTACTTCCTCGTTGCAGTGTTTAAGACATTTATCGTAGATAAAAAGCAACTTTATAACGTAGAACCTAGTCAACATGTTTTCTTCGGAGAGCAAATAAAACGAGGAAACGTTTCTGCGTATAAAATAAAATGTTTCTCAGTTCCTTGAAAAAAACTAACACGGCATATATTAGTACGTGAGGCACGTTACGTTTCAGCAATGCTTCCTTCTTTACTAGTTCCTCGTCTCCGATCCTCTTCATCCTTTCACGTATTAATTTTAGTGAATTGTTTGTTATCTCTTTCCTTTCGCGCTTGATTATTCGAATTGTCGAGCAGTGAAAATAGCGATCCGGCTTGCAGAAATCAAATCCAAACATCTTTAATTCTGGCAGGATCGTTACAGGTTGGATTTGGAAATTATTTCGAAGCTGCAGGGTTCTATAAAAGCCGGGCATAATAGTCTCATTATCACTGGTCCTGTAATTAGCCATGTTCTAACCAAGCGTCCTCCAATCCATACAAAGATCTCTTATTTTAGCGATTTTTAAAAGTGTACCATACCTTTGCGTTTAAACCAATAACTCTCAGATGTGGTAAACTTATTAATGTTTAGCTGCTCTTTCAGATGGTGAGTCCTATTTTTCAATGCAATCGATTTTAAATATTCGTACCCAGTCCCCTGCTCGTTTAGAACACGGCTAATTGTCACGAAACTGTGCAATATGATAGTATTCGGAAAGCGTGCACTTAGAGTATTTTGTTATCTGTAAGGCGAACTTCAACATTTGCTGAAAGGACGAGGGAAACGAAAAATGATATGATTTTGATTATAAATCAACGGTCGTAAGTAAATCAGACTGCGAGCAGTCTCTCTTTTGCTCGAAAATCCTTGGGGAAGAACGCGAAGCAAACGTGCGAGCGTGTCAGGCTCGCACGTTCACGACCGCTCTCGTCTGCTGCGTTCTTCCCCACGGATTTTCGAGCAAAAGAGAGACTGCTCGCAGTTTATGAGTAATGATTATCCAGTACGATCGCTAACTATGAGAAATTTATCATATCACTTGCCCTAAGCATAAGTTATGATGAAAAAGTCGCTTCTTCTAAAAAACGTAATTAATTCATCTTAGGAAGGTCGGGTAAAGCAATTTTGATAGCGGGCTCATTCGGTCTCTAAAATGACCAAAATGGCCAAAATCGATACCCCATTTATGACCAAAACGACTGAAAAACCCTACCCTTTGGGGCTGCACATACCTTTATAGCCCATATATAAGGGAGTACCCCCCGGGGGCATGAGCCGCTATATGTAGACGATTTGGGGCGAGAACGTAACCCTGCTTTCTTGGCATGGGAAACATCGAAGGAAGGTTGTTTGTATATCCGCTGTCTATTAATACCGACCTTTCTAATTCCGTATCTATTTTAAGTGTCTTATTGACAGGAGGAACTGTTAAGATCGCGGATAACTCATCTGCCGCTTTCGCATTTGATACAGCAAGCACGAGTTTTGCTGGGGGGAGAGGTGGGCAAGTGACCTAATTATGACTCAAAAGTCTGACTTGAACACTTAAGGCACATACCGTTAAGTGAAGCTCGGGATCATCATTGTTAGAAGCTGTACGCAGACTGTCTACTACATCGAATATTTTCCAAGGGAAAAGACTCGTGCCTGCCCCTGTACCTCTTATACGATCTTATCACATGTTCAAAACTCGCTTTCTACATACCCTAGCGTGCGGAATCTGGAGATGACTCAGACTAAAAGTTGTTTCCCAATGCCTCAAGCTCCTGATTTCTCGAACCAATTTTTGTTACGCTCGAAGAGAGGGATACGAGGGTGCTCTGAGCACCGCAACACCGAAAAAAATTAACGAACACCGCCTTACCGCGAGAAAAGTGGACGAAGCATCGTCATCGCCCATGATTTGAACGTCTACTCTTGTTATAATACTCAGTTATACCTCAACAGTTGTCCACAGAATAAAGAAGATAAACACACACACAAAAATAAACAAATCACAACGCTTGTCATTGCCGACTTGTCGATATTGCTGATGCCCGCAGTAAAGGCCGAAAACAGCTCAAGCTTCGTCGGGATTTGCAGCTGTAGCATATCAGAGATTAATGAACTAGCAAGTGCTGGTCTGTATTTGTTGGTTTCTAAAATATACAACCGTAAAGAATTAGTACGGATTAACGAAGTTTATATGCTAAATTTAGGTCAAAGCTAGAAAGATCAAACAAGAAACCACAGCACCGCAAATAATTTCATTTCACCGAAAACCGTAGTGTAAAAAAAACAAACATCGCAAACCGTAGGGTTTGAGAACACCGCATCACCGCATTAGAAAGGCAATCAACACCGCAAAGCCCCACGGTCTCCCCCCTCGAAGATTTGAGAAACTGAGAGTTTATAGCATGAATTAATCAATTTCAATTCTTCGTGTAATAATGCAGTCTTGATTGCGACCACAAGCTATTCTGGAAGTTTGATGACAACAATTGTATGCAAGAATAAAAAACTTGGACATTTTGTCGTTTCATTCAGTTTCGTTTCGATGGCGTTCGTAGCCTGATTTACTGCTCATTTGTCCTGCAGTCCCGAAGTGATCCCGCCTCGAAATGATCCCCAGCTAGGTCTGTTCGATCAATTGCAACTGAACCGAAAATTAATGATCCCCGAGTATGGAATCTCAGCAGAATCTTGGGACCTTGGAATCATCTTAGAACATTGAAAATAAAGAGTTCACTTCTGTCAAGGTACTTCAAAATAACTGATAGAGCCAATCTTTCTAGAAATTTACTTTTCTTTTTTATTTTGTCCGTTTTTCTTCTTTTTCAATGTTTCGATCCATTTAAGGTGATTGCCTAGTAAAAGAACCCGCCATAGATTTCCGATGAAACTTGGTATGCTGTTGTCACAGGACAAGGAGATATTAAAAACGTAAAAAGAGGGGATCACCGTGCTTGTTTTCACGCCACAATGCTGACAAATAAAGTTATTAAGGTGACTTTTGGTAATCTCCGTGCGCAACAAATAAGCTCGATAATTTTTCAATGCAGCTTGTTATATCACGCAGAGTTTGACTTTCTTTGATTGTTTATTCATCTACGTCACAAAAAAATGTCTTCAAATACACTGCATTTTTTAATCCTTTGAAGGAAACATGATTTGGACATGCGCTGTCGGGCCCGTTATGTCTCCCTCAGTAGTATTTATTTCATTTGCCAAAAAAGTAGCCAGAGATTTCTATAATTTTTTTTCTCAGTTATTGGGGATATTGTTCGCATTGAAATTATGAAATAAAACACGGGGGTCACCGTGCTCGTTTAAGAGAAAAGGAGCATTTATTTCGCTATTGAGCTTAGTTTGAGGAAAATCTCGTACGTTTTGTATATCATTCACCTCTGCCGGAAAAACAGCTTCTATTTGCCTTGTACCAGGGGGTTTAAAGCTTTTTTGCAGTTGATGGTAATAAAGATGCGGAGTCTAAGCGGCAAAACTAGCCAAAAAGCAACAAAAACAGCACCTAGCCGTATGTTCGATGCTTATATCATTAGCAAGACTCGTTATGTACATCATATCAGGCTTGAATGCCTGCAGGCTGGTTCTAAAATTAACACCTTCTAGGCAACAAATACATTCGAAAACAAAAACGTCATATGCTATAACCTAGGAATATTCACAAGAGTATTTTCAGCCTAAAATCGGCAGAAAAATAATAATATTCATCCTTGGCCGGAAAAGTGCATCTTCGCAACTGCCTAAGCTGCGTACATATAATTACGAGCGCGTCGCTCAATTTCAAAACAAGGCTGGGACATTTCCCAAGGCGCTCAGGGCCGTAGTTTATGGGAAGAGGCGAAACCGCGGCACTTGCCTCGGGGAAAAATTGGGAATTTATCCAAGTTATCATACGTCCGTGCGAGGTGATGTGGATCGATGTCTCGATATAATTGGCGCGTAGAACGACAGCAAACTTAGTCGCGACTTAGCTTAAACGAGCCTGTCTGAAGTAGTGAATTTTGCACACCATTAGGATGTTTGTTGATGACCGAATGCGATGCATTGCAAGCAAACTGCAAAGAAAACCATGGTGTGCATGGTGTACAGAAACAGTCAGTTTTTAATTTCTTTTTTTTTTTTTTTTGGTTTCTGTGTTCTTGCTGTAACATGTGATGTTTATTTATAGAATTAATGTAAGAAATAGTACAAAACAATAAAAATCTGAATCTGAAACTACAGCTGATTATTTTACTGGATGTGCATGTTTTATACTCCCAGTCAGAGAAAAATCGATTCCGTGGTTCACTGACTGAAACTAAATTTGGTACCCTCCGGATGATAGACTACCAAAACCCAATTAGTTTCGGACCTGTGAAGGGCCGAGACATTTTAGGAAATCGAACGCTTCGTAACAAAGACCGTACTTCCATTAATTAGTGAAAAAAAACACATTTTTTCGGCGATAGCCAACCTATCTCCTCCCCCCCCCCTAACGTTGAAACTGGTTTTGTCGACAATCGCTCGGTTACAACACTTCTGTTTGAAGCTATCTGCCTATCATTTGTAACGAATTCAACAACCTCAAGTGGGTGAGTTCCTTACGATCAAGTTCGTCGGAAAATAAACACAGAACAGAGGGGGAAACTAGAAGAATAGATGACAATACATGCAGAAAAAGCTGATTCGTGTTTCGCTGACTCATAAAATAAAGAAAAAAGTTATTTGCATAACATTTTATACTTTAAGACCAGCCGGAATGAAGTTTTGACATAAACCGTAGATGAAATATATTTTGGAACTTTATAACTTATTGATTTGCACTACGCTTTGGCTGTTATTTGTAGGATCACGATAAATACTTTACATCTTGAGAATAAAAATAAAATAAATACATAACGGTTCATTGGACGTCGGAAGTGTAAAACAGATCGGCCTTATTCAGCAAACGATAAAATGTTCGAGATCTTACAGCGAAATTTTTTTTTTATATTTGTTGCTTTGTTGTTGAAACTGCGGATTAAGAAATTCTCACACAGGATCCAAGCCAAAACGTTAAAATACTCTACCTGGAAATCGATTTGTCTTGTTTTTAGAGAATTATTTTTCATATTTTTCAGAGAATTATTGTTTTTCCCTGCATTGGGATTATTTACATGTGTGGTACAACGAATATTTTTGTTTTCAGTGAAACGGAGGTACAAGATGACAAAAGTCAGCCAACTTACACGTTTCCTAGGCGGCGTTCCTCGGCTTAGATCAGCTAGCGCGGCACATGTCCGTGAATTTCTGGGAAAAGAAGTTTGCTTCGTTTGTTTACGGAGTTCAGACCCGAACCAGCGGCCATCACGTGACGCAGTTCATTAAGTCAGCTGCGATTATGACTCAGATAAAACTCATAATAGCACGCAAATCAATTCATCTCTTCTCATTGGTGGATAGGCTTAATTTACATTGTCGTCAAAGTTTAAATGCTTTTCACGAATTGACGCCAGGTGTGTTAACAGCACGAAAGTCGAAATAAGACCTTGCACTGAAGCCTTATCGGTGCTTTATTTTTTATCGTCCACAGTTCTTCACGTTACCATGCTTCTCTTCAGTCCCGTATGATATAATTTTAAAGAAAATAAAAGACTTGTTATATGCTTGTACATACGCTTAACGTACCCATAATTTTTTTAAGAGAACAATTTCTACTAGAATAGGGTACAAACATGATAGATTCATCACATCGAAATTAGCGAAACCAGCGACGCATCGCAGAGATGTGATTCAAACTCAGTAATGTTAATAATAAGAAGAAAAAGAAGTTGTAAATTTTGCAAAGAAATGAGGGACTAGATGGGGTGGTCGAGCCTCAGTTATCAGAGAGATCTTCGATGTTTTCTGGGCTATTGGATGAAATATCAGTCCATTTATTCTTAAGTAGCTAACAGTAACTTTAGTAAGTCTCAGATCTAAGCTGCCAGATGGAAAATAGTTACGTGGGTAGTCCCTCTAATGGCGTGTGTAAGGACAGGCTCCGCCATAAAGGAAGACCTTTTTCAAGCCTCGGGTATATAAAAGGCAAGGGAATTCACAAGTTTAGATATATCAAGGAGTAGGAAAATCTGTTATTTAGTTATTTAAAGAAGTATTAAATTAAAATATTTCGAGCAGACGTACCTTATGTCCGTATCGTTTCATCTATTAGGCGCTACATGAAAATGACAAGAAGATTTCCTTTCTTTAGTGATTTCCTTTATTTGGCGGTTATGGGAGCGTATGAAAGGGGTACATTTTTTCAATTAAAGGAATACGAAAGGGGCACCTTGACTGTGATCACAATAGTAAACGAAAGAGTAAGGGGTTGGACCTCCCCGAACAAAACTTTGTAGAGTACCCCCCGTGGGGGAATCGTCATTTCTCAGCCATGACAGTTAGAATTTTGACCAATTTTCAGCTATTAGTCAAATTCTCAGTTACCCAGACGATCAGGAAACTGAAAACAACAACGGCTGGTGACTGATCGAGTGTTTTGAAAACCTGATGACGATCAGTGGTCGGTATAAACTGAAGAAAGTCTTAAACATTGATTTTAACATAACCTTAGCTAAAATTTATGACACAAAAAGAGAGAAGTTATTTCGCATCGATATCTGGAAGCTACTAGAGGTAACTTGATCCCGTTTTTTATTGACCATGATGAGGAACTACGAGAAAATGTCCTGACACAACACACACAAGCTCGCTTCAGATACCTCAGTCACACGAGTCACGAGACCGAATAGGCTGCCTCAGAAAGGAGTGGGTGACTATTTCCTTTTACTTGTGAAGCAATGGAAATCCAGAGGAGAGGTGTACAGGTAGGCTAGAGACCGAATGAACCTGCTACCCTACCTTAATTCCTAAGATGAATGAATTATGTTTTTTAGAAGAAGCTACTGTTTCATCATTATAACGATCATTATCGACAAGACCACCAACAAAAGCCCTTCTGTAAATTGTGTTTAGAGCAACTGTGCCAGCTACAACGGCCATAAATAGGGTATCGAATTTCTGGTCAGGTCATAAATAGGGTAGGGAAAATCGCAGATTTTGGTCATAATTAGGGTAAGGGTTTTTTTGCGAAGCAGGCCGCACACCCCCACCCAATTTTTATGGGAGTACCCACGGATTATTTCTGTAATCAATAGTTCTCTTCTTTGTAAATACCTTCTAGATAGTCTTTTAGCTAGTTTTTTAATTTTTAAACACGACCACCAAATTGATCTGGGTCCATAAGCCAGACCTCTTCCTCTCCAAGAAAGGGGGAGTGAAGTGCGACCTTTCATGTTATGTGTTGGAGTATCGTCGAAATATTTTTCTCTTCGATTCTTTTAAACCTCTTACAGGCGTTCAGCTAGTCGGGGTCCGGCGCGAAAAAGCAACGTAAATATAACCTAAGAGTATGCATGGGAATGTAGCGATCGTATGTAAGAGTTCGAAATATGGAAATGGAATTTAGTAAAAAGACTTAAGCCCCATCCAAATTACGCCGGAGAAATTTGAAAACGTACTTTCTTTCTAAGGTCACACCGACCGTCGGCACTAATCCGTCACGAAAACGGAACTTTTCGAAAACGCTCTTCAAACCAGAGGAATTTGAAAACATCGGCTTTGTGTTTCAGTATTGACGGAAAACACTCAATTTTGAAAACGGAGTTTTGGAAACTGATAACATCGCGAGAATCATGTGATTTCCCTGCAGGAGTTTTTCTGAAACACAAATCCAAAATGACGGGTGATGATTGTTGTTCGAATTTCTCGGCGTAGTGAGGACGGAAAACGTTTGATGCGTTTTCTCTGGTGCAGTGTGGACGATGGGGCCTAAAACGCAAAGCCAGCTAAAGCCGGCGTTTTCAAATTTCTTCGGGTGCAGTATGGACGGAGCCCCCTGTTGAGTTCGATTCTTCTGTGTCTGAGTGTGTTACTTATTATACTAGTGTCAGTCCGTGCGGTTTAAAACGGCCCCAAAACGCCACGGATACACAAGTAGACACAGAAGAGTCGAAGTAAGTATTTATTTATTGATTTCCTTTGCTATATCTCGAACTGTTATATACGATCGTGACATCATATACAAATAGACTTTGTGACGTATGTTATGTAATGATCACGTTTCCCAAGCCTCTGTGAAATTCTGCGGCATTTAGTTTACTACGCACGTGCTATATAACTGGTTAATTGCTGTGCTATTAATGACAACACAATGTTGTGGGTGATTCTTCGAGTCACTGAACAGGGTAATGATGACTTTGATGGCTGAAGTGGGTTAACCACAAGAAGCACTTAGTTGTCGTCATAAATAACTCGCTCATCAGAGTTTTCAATAAACTTCCTGTTGAGTGGATGAGTCACGCTTGAGATGACCACCATGAAAAGAAGTCGAAAATTCGTTTGAAGAAATAACTATTTTAAAATAATCAGGAGTCGAGCGGTTTACATATAAAGAAGGTTTTGTAGTACCTGGTTTTTGGGAAAGTTCTGATTGCTCGTGTTCCCGGGCTCGTGTTTCTTCCACACTGTATGTTAAGCCGGCCCTCAACAAAGACCCCTAGCTGAAACGAAGTGTCTAACTGACCGGCTTTTTCAAGCATCTTTTTTTGCTTACATCATCGTTCAGGAGGAAATAGGAAACAGCCCTAGCTTAGTTTGCGTGCCTCTGGGAGTCAAAAAATGTTATGTGAGCTGGCTTGTGTTGATTTAATAACATGGAATTGTTTTGTTTAAAATTGGATTTTAGCATTATTACCTTATTTGAAGATAGCTTACCACGTGACTTGCCGCCATGTTCGCTGAAGCCGCTCAAAGGTAAATAGAAAAGATGTAGTTGACCTAAGTCGTGTTTCCGGAAAATCTGTGCAGTTTGGTTGTCTAAGCATTTAGGAAACTCTCCCGATGAATGAAGGACGATAAAACTGTAGAAATGGTGAGTGTTTTCTCTAAATGAAGGAAAATAAGAAGACTCATGCTTCGCACGGTGTACTTCGAGTAATCAGATACAGTTTCTTGTGAAATGACGTCTCGGTTTTCGAATTTTATAGCTTTAATTTTTGTTCAGAACATTCAGTGGTGATCCAGGGGTATATCCTTCCCCCTTTTACTTTTTTCAGTTCATTATTCTCGGGAAAACTACGCGATTTTTGTCGCAACTATGAACAGCGGGAAGGAAATTCGATATATTTTTAATGGCGTGTATGAACCACACGAAAAATCATCAATAAACACGTTTATATTGTTTTGTTGGATTGGTGCTAAGTTGTTTTTCACTGAAGCTGTTTCGTCCTTTTCAAAATTAAATCTTATTTGTGGCTTTTTTATTCAGATGTAAAGTGACTTGGCGGTGGTTAAGCTCGAAATTGCCGTGGTTGTGACCTCCTATGTACATGGAGTGTCATCTTAATTCTGTAGGGACAATTGTGTACAGTGTAAGAAAATTTATTTTTCAAAAGGTTCCCTATCGATTCCAGTGGTGAATTAACTCAAAGGCAACTTGGAATGTATTTTGTATTGTTTTTAATTCCTGGTATAACATGTTTACGATCGTCTCGTATTTATAATAGCCCAGAAATATCAAGCTTTCAATATAAGCTTCGTCTTGAACTTGCAATGAAGGTGTGTGTTCAAATTGAATTGAAATTTAACAGCATGGGTCTGTATAATCTGTTTAAACCTTACATCATCCAGCAAATGGTTTGTACTTAGTAGGAGCCAAAAAAACAATGCATTAACATAGATCTCAGATTTGGAACAGTAAAATAGGGTGCACACACTCAAAATATTGTAAAAATACTTGTTTTGGTCCGATATTTTTAACTCCCATTGTTATGGTGTATGTGCATTGTAAACTTCTTAAATTCCTTTGTATGATGTATTTACATAAAGTATTATATTGACGTCATTATGGTCCCAATGGGCCTTTTTGGTGCAATAGTGTCTTTGAAATGTCCCAATTTAAAGGGTAGTAGTTATTTTTACAGCAAATAAGATATCAGTAAATACGCTAGCTCACATTAACTATAGAACGGTCCATCGTATGCTGTAACCATGGAGACCCCATATCTTCAACGTAGTGTAGATACAATATTGTTTTTAGCCGTAGTGGTATATTAATTCAAGAATGTGTATGATTGCTGCTGTCTTGTCAAAAAGAAATGTTGTGATAGCTCCCAGTGATTTTGTATACATGCCTGATAAAGCTGGGATGAAGAAGTTTTTGAGTAACACATTGTTTTAGACCTGAATTAAGTTTTTGCTAACCTTACTTAACCAATCATACTGACTCATAATTATCATCATAACAAGATTGGTTGTCAATTGAGGAACAATCTAAAATGCCGTTATTCCTGCAGTATGCATTGTGTCAATCCAAACAACTATGGTGGAAGTCTAATTTATTTAACCTCCGCTTTTTGAACCTCCTGACACCTTGAACCAGAATTTTTGTTTCTCTTGGAGGTTCATAAAAACCCGGATTCCACTGGATATTACCAACTAGCATTACTAGCCTTATCAAATGGTTTGCATTATATTTTGAATTTATCCCTTCCTGAAATGACATGGGATTCATATTACATTCACTCAGTCAGAACAGCAATTATTAACCTAAAAACCCCTTTTCAGAGGTTAAGGAAGTTAAGGTATGAAAGTTTGTGGGGGTCAGTTTAGATTGTAGATACTTTATCTGTGACTGTCTTTTAAACCATGAAAAATGTTATAGGATTAGGAAACATGCTTTAAAACCCTTTAATACCTGTGAGCTACACACTTTGATTTTTGATTTTTTTTCTCTTTGACTCTAAAAGGCTTAATAATCACTCTAGTGATGAAAAAAATAAAAAAAAGAAGGAAAAGGTAGAAGAGTACTTGAAGGAAGATGAGAGAGTGAAAAGAAAAGACTGAGATTCCTTTGAATTTTTATATCGTCTGCTTGAGGGAAAAAACCCTTGAGCCATATTCTTCTTGATCTCGAAAGCCAGGGTTTTACAATCTTTTAAGAGTTTTCCTATCAGTCCTTAATATTTTTGTTATTGTTGTCTTTAGGGAAAGGAGAGTGCAAATCACAAAGCAGTATCAAACAGAAACTCTCGCTCTTTGAGAATGGAACGTGGGCACCATATTGATAGCACACCGTTAAGGTCCCAATCAGTGGGTGCTGCTGGGGCATCTCGCATCAGACCCTTAACAGCACATCAAAGCCCTGCTGAGCTGGAGAGGAAACATTCACAGATACGACGCAAACACTCTGGAATTTTTGGGGCCAAACCAGCATTGAAGTATCCAAGGATTGATCATACAACGAGCCTGTTTGGTAAACTTCAGTCAGCTCTTAGGTAAAAAAATAAATATTTAAAACAAAAATAATGATGTAAACAAACAACAGAAGGTTTCTCAGTGTGGGGGCTGTTGTCATGCTCTATGTGGCAATTTGCGTTTAGATGATAGATGATGATGACAGTGATGGGGGCTGCGGTGGCCTTGAGGTTAGCTTGTTGGTTCAAGTCCTGGGCAGGATCACTGTGTCTTGTTCTTGGTTGAGGAACTTTAGTGCCTCTTGCTAGTGGTGGTTTATCCTGGCAACCTGATCAAAATCATGTTATTACCTGCAATGGACTAGCATCCCAACCAGGGGAGTAGAGATACTGTACATTTATCTGTTGTCACTCTTGTGCATTAGAAATCAAAGATATGTGCAACTCTAATATACCACCCAGGTTGTGTTCAAACTTTAGTCTTTTTATCCTTCTGGTGACATGACATGATTGTAATTGTTACAGTGGCAAGTTTGACCAGGCCAAATTGTCTTGTTCTACACATTGTTAGATGTAGTGTTGCAGATAATGAAATAAAATTGTGTACCATTCTGTAAAGAGAACTTAATGTTTGTACAACCATGTGGTAAATGCATTTGAATTTTTTTCAGTGAATATGGCAGATATCTTGAAGATGCTTTGAATAGTGTAGAACCCAAGGTATTTATCAAAATGCTTTTAGTTACAATTTATTTAGCTCCCTGGGATACTGGTTTGACCTGTATGTGCTGGCAACAAAAATTAAATGATAACATATTGCAACTTGAAGATAATTATTTTCTTCAGCTAGATAATGTTATAAATCTCAGAACAAGAAAAAATATATATCGATAGCAATATCTTTAGATTTTTTATACCAGTGATAACTTGTTATTGAAATCACCAACTTGACTAGGTAATTAAATAGACTATTGTCTTGTTTTTTTGTTTGGCATTTCTATTCTACTTTCAATTCTGCAGCGGAAAGTGAAAGTGCAGTCAATTTCATTTTTATTCACCAAAATACAAATGCTACTGCCACTGTGGCAGTAGCATTTGACCTGTATGTGTATACGAATATTATTTTTTTGAGCCAAGAATTACTACTCAAGTGTGCCAGGGAGAGGTTCTTTTGAGAAATGTTTTAAGAAATGCCATTAATTCACTGATAAGTTATTGATGGTAAAATTAGCATCAGAAAGAGAATTTTATTTAGTTATGCACTTTGGAATCTAACTAAATGTATGGCATGTTTTTTTCAGAGAAAGAGAATTGTTGAGCAAAGGATAAAGTAAGTTAGAATAGTTTCATTCTTAACATTTTTCGTCCTCTGTTTTCACTTAAAGGCAAGAAGCATTACAGCCCTTAATAATACTTTGATGACCTTTAGACAATTATTAGTATATGACCATCTAATATGAGTTTTGATGTTTATTTGAAATTAATTTTTTTGCCTTTTTTTGCAATTTAGGTTGATAGAGTCCAGGTTACTGCAGGTTTGTGAGAACAAACTAGACTTCACTATCTTTTAGTTATTTGTTCTAAACTGAATCATTTTGTCAGTTGGTTTTTCGCTTTTTCATTATTGTTCAGTTATTACCTGTACAAAATAAATGTATATCGAGCAATAGTTATTCAGCTTTTATGGGACATTATCACTCCAGGTTGGATGACATTAATAAATGGAAGATTTTTAAGCACCTTATTTTAATTGCACATTCAACATGGCTGTTATTGACTCTCTCAGGATTGTTTGCAATCATCAGTTATTTTAATTTTTGCAGATTGATGAAATTTTTCAACTTTACCTTTATGAGGAAAAGATGCGAGAAGGTACAGTGCATTATTTTTTTATAAGTAGACAGTAGTTATCTTTTGGAAGCTTATTTCTTGATAACAAGACATCATCAAAATATAGTTGAATTATTTAAAATAACAGAAACAACTGGAATAATTAAAAGTATGAATAAACAAATTGAAACAAAAGCAGATTGATGGTGTGCAAATTTTAAGATGACAAGAATAATGGGGAGGCTGCTATCAAGCTTCAAGCACACAGTGAATTTGTAGGACTTGATAGTAATTATATCAATCAAGGCAAATATTCATTGTTGCTGCATGGACTTTGAATTCATCAGTGAGGTATGTACCAGATATCTGACACTGGGTTTGGGAGAAAAGTAAACTACTTTGGTGTATGGATCAGTTTGTTTTTTTATTTTGAGTTCTCCCAAAGTTGAGCCTGTGCCTGTGCATCTTAGACAAGTGTCTTCCATTTATTACCTTTTATAGTGTACTTTTACTGTGCTTCACAGGCTCACGTAACCTGCTCAATGCATTGACATTTCAAGGATCTAAAGGAGGCCAAGACAAGTGTCGAACCAGTATCAATGCTTGTACAGAGGTATGTTGTTGTCATGAACTCAAGGTTTACTATTAAAAATTTTACAACACATCTCTAATGATTTGTATAGTGTGATCGTCCGGGTGAGGGTAGTTCTGAAAAGAACTGTTGTTGGTGACTGACGTTTCGACAACCTGAGTGGAAGTCATCTTCAGAGTCAAGTGAATGGTGTTTATCAGTTGATGATGTTACAAGTCTGGTCCGTTGAACGTCCATGAAATGAACAGAACCACTCAGGTTGTCGAAATGTCAGTCACCAACAACAGTTGACTTTTCAGAATTACCCTCACCCGGACGATCACACTATACGAACTACTGATACTCCTGGGTTCAAACCATTTACTACGTTACATCTCTGATAAATTGTGTTACCCTTTGCAAATTTCCCATTATTTTGTTTGGGGCAGTAACGAAATACAAATGGCTATTACTGTAGCTTTAAATTGGAATGTTTAGACAATATAGTTCTTTTTAGCTGCATCATTAGCACGCAATGAACAGAGCTTTTCCTGGATATTACCTGTTAGTGTACTTTTGATAACTTTTCAATGACAGTTGTTGGGAAGTTATGGCTATTGAACCCATAAAACTACAGATACACCCTGAGCCTTCCATGTGTCCAAAAATTGTTAATAAATATTTGTATTTTCTATTATGTTGACTTACAGGTAGTGAAAAATTAAGATTTCACTATTTAACTAATAATTGTTAATATTTGCTTTAGAGGGTTCAATTTTCTCTTTGTTTTATCCACTGTTGACAATTATTTGAAATTTTATAACAAAGAAGGAGTAGATAATTTTTACAGATGTTGGCGGGTGATTTTTCTGGGACAAATTTTATTAGTATCTGTTACTTGGCTGAGTTTCAGGTGACCGTTTTTTTCAGAAAATGTGTGCTATTGAGGAAGAGCTTGAATCTAAACTGGGAGTTTTTAGGTTTCAGTTAAATGGTGAGTATCCTGTTGATATATGCTTTTATAAATTATTTTATGCTTGTTA
>Ga0126338_10001042_pt1 | contig 17103 bp, 4 predicted proteins | sample OrbCmetagenome_2_FD_92529 | JGI IMG/M metagenome (GOLD analysis project Ga0126338, IMG submission 92529) | Coral microbial communities from Petempiche,Puerto Morelos, Mexico - Orbicella C C metagenome | ecosystem: Host-associated > Invertebrates > Cnidaria > Coral | place: Petempiche,Puerto... | reverse complement strand
TCCCAAATGTTTTGAAAACCCGGGCGCGGGTTGTGGGTTTAAAAAATGTCTCGAAATTTTTCCACCCCCCCCCCCCCCCCCCTTGTTCAGACGAGGCTATGAAAACACGGAGAAGGTCCTCTGTTGCTTAAATAGGTGAAGAGCATGGTTACGTTCTTTAGCAGAGTAAAAAGACACAGAAACAGATTTATTATTGCCAAATATCTCCCCTTCTCAGATGTACATATTTTCGCCTTTTTGTCCTATATTCTAAACCAAATAGAAGATGGTGCTTTTATGTTTTCTTCTCCTCCGTGTAATTTCAAGACGAGGATCTCAACCAACGTTATGTTCAGTAACATATGTGTATTGTGCATTCTGTTTATGAAGTAGATTCCATGTTGCCGTGCGTCTGTTCAGTAATAGATCACAGATGACATCAAAATGTGGTACGAACAAAAAAGTGGCACACGAGGCGATTCTCTTTTTTCCAATTCCCCATAATTCACTCTGTTTGCACCCCAAATTTTGCTTAAACTATTGTTGTGAAATGCTCTTGAGAATATGCAGACCTCCCCAAAGCATTTGAAAATAATAGTTTATGGAAAATTTGGGGGGTAAACAGAGTGAATTATGGGTAATTGGAAAATAGAGAATAGCCGAGAGCGTCTTTGATGTTCTTACCACATTTTGACGTCTCCTGTAATCTATTACTGAACAGACGCACGGAACATGGGATCTAGTTGTTTTATGTAGTAAAGAAACCAAACAAATGTTAATGACGTCATCTATACGTCTGTCCTCCAATAGATCATAAGTATAAGAACCAATGAAAATGCGAGAATAATTTGGCTCATTATATAATTGCCTATAGGTGAACTGGCAGAGCGTGGAAGCTGTGGGAGATGAGAGCTCTTACGTGACAGCGATCACAAATCACCTGAAGGAAGCTGTACCTCTTATTCGAGATTATCTATCGTCAGCTAGAAAATACTTCACCCAGTTCTGCGTCAAGTTTGTAAAGTAAGTTCCAAGAATTATCAGAATTATCAGGGGGGAAGGGACGAAGATGTTTTTCGTCTCTTTCAGAGGTGTAAATAGCAGATTTTGGTACCACTTATGGTGTTAAGGACGGAACACTTCTGTTTTAACCCAGTAAGGTATCTGTTATAAAGCTGAACGGGGAGAAATGATGAAATGCTGACATATTGTGTCGGTGAGGACGATCGATCAGGCATAAAACCTCCTTTATTGTCTTCGTAGTCGCTGTTGCTCGTATATGTATTTAGTGCGGCATCCTTTCAGGGTCAAATTAATCTTGCGCCACGCCCAGATTTCTTTCCTTAAAGGGGGAGTTAATTCCACATTTACGAGTAGCATATCCCTGCCCTTTTAACAAGGTTGTCCCCCCGGGCATAACATTTCACTGTTAAACGCCAGGGGCCTCAAAATTGGCAACTTCTCAGTTATGGAATTCTTCAAATCATGGCCCAAAGTATATCGTTTTATTTTAATGGAAAACAGATTGTAACCACAGTGACAATTAGTGCTAACTTTGGATGTTCAGTTTCAAATTATCATACCAGTTTCCATGACTGGCCGCATTTCAGGCCGAGTTTTATTACAAATTTTGAATTGTTTACTCCAGTGGGGGACGCATCATGTATCCAAAGAGGTTTTTTTCAAAAAGAAATGTTTGATTGATTTATTTGGCCATCAAAAAGTAGGTGTGGTAATGATCCCATTAGTGTCAATTAGCAGTATTTTTTCTTATTTTCCTCAGCTCTTTTATCCCGCGGTTTATCAGCAACTTATACAAGTGTAAGCCAATCAGCACAGTTGGAGCGGAACAGGTAGCTTTGATAAAATCGTACACGTTTCAGATTTATTCCCATCTATCAGATCTAGCCGGCGTCACAGACACCCTGTGACACGTCCGGCTTCACCGCAGGCTAACCAGATCTCGTGTGGAGTGAGTGTGGCTTCACAAGTGAATCTGCTTATCTCATCCTTTATTTGAGCATATTTGCCAACTTAGAAATTTTTAGAACATTCGTGGGGATGGAGGTGGGGAGGTGGACGGGGGTGTGAGCCCAACAATTTGAATTGCTAAGGTTTTACGTAAAGAGCTGTGTAGACGAAAAGAGAAGTTGTCAGGCTCTACATCTTCTTTGTGGGGTGGGGTGGGGTGGAGAATGGGGGTGGATCTGTACAGGTAACCATGCTTTACCCTTTCAATATTCAGAACCAAGAAATGCCAGAACTGATATTTTTGTAGCTCGATCAGAAACGCCTATGCTAATGAGGCAAATATTGTAAAACAGAGATTCCCCTTTGTGGAGGATTAGCTTACTTACCCTCCATCTTCTTGTACCGTTGTCAAGCTCCCTCCTCCCACTGAACAACCTAGCTCTTTGTTACTTCGTCGTTAACGATTGTTTGTTTTCTTTCCTCCACAGTTGTTACTGGATACTCATTCTCTTAAGACAATTCTGTTGGATCTTCCGTCCATTGGCTCTAAAGTGCAGAGAAAGCCTCCAGCGAGGTAATCGTCATTATGGAGCAGTCTTTGCGCGACTTTTAAAAGCAATGTGTTTGGCTTGATTTGCCGCGTTGTGTGCGTGGTCCGTGCAATTTGTGCAACTTGCTGTAACCAACCCGAACAAGAATGCTGCTATTTTCGCTTTTTAGGATCAGTAGAGCCAAATACTTGTCCCTTTTTTCTCGCGCTCGATGGCGCTCACTTTGAGAGACCTCCTATAGACGCTGTAAAAACACTCGCCTGCGGTTCGCCTTCCCACTGCATTCCAACTTCAGCAGAAATGCAAAGAAATGGTTTTTTTTTTCATAATAATCTCATCAAATTGTTTCTTTAAGTGTATCGCTTCCCTTGTGCTATGTGAAGTTATTCTATTGCTCGACATCTCAGTTCTCTTTGCTAATTTACCACACGTTTGTTCATATGGTAGTAGTGAGAATCTGATATTTGATAAGGTTTCCTGTCTACGTACAGTGTCATTTTTTTTTTCTCATTGTCTGTCTTTTATAGTGTCAGTTAAAACTGCAAAAAATATTTATTTTCTCAGCTGTCTTTAATGTCTTAAAAAATATGTTTTTGTTTTGTTTTTTTTTTATGCAACTGACACGCCATTAGATTTAGAGCATTTTTCTAATTAGGACAGCCTTTGTCAAGCCTTAAATGTTCACCGGGATTTTTTCTTTGTTGCAGTTATACTAAAGTCGTGGCGAAAGGAATGAAAAAAGCAGAAATGATATTGAAGGTAAATACTCTAGAGTTTTCTTGTGCCATGTCTCTCGTTGGGTACGAGGCTGACGATTAAAACACACCTATAGATAAGGCAAAACTGCCGCGCAAAACTAATGAAGAGTGTTGAATCTTTTTTAAGACCTGGATCAGTACAAATCCTGAGATAATAAAACCGCCCAAAGGAAATGCAAAAGTTTCCGTATTATTCAGCTGTCCGTATAAAGCGAACTCTAAGGATAAACGTCACGGACAACGGGCTGACGGTTTCAACGGTTAGTCTGAATTATGAAAGGACTTTTTGCCATGGAATTAAACATGCGAAAATGGAGTTGCCATTGGGAAAGCGTCATTTTGAATAGCAATGTACCCTTAAGGTGTATGTGGCCTTCGCTACTCGGTAGTGGAGAGTTCCAAACCTCAATACGGTGGATATGCTGCAGTAAGAGTCATTACTATAAGGCTAGTTCCGTGCGCGGGCAAGGTGAACCACATCCTGCGCTGTGATAGGCTACCCGAGCGGACAAGATGGCGTCCGCTAGGGATTACGCGCTTTGTTCCGCAAGAAAACTTCCCGGAAACCGTATAATCCCTTATTGACCAAGCTTGTTCGGTCGAGATGGCTGGATTTTGGCCTTGTTCTTTGGCGTGTTTATCCCGAAGGACCGGGACAGAAAAAAAGAACTTGGCTAATATCCAGCCATCTTGACCTCACGCTTGGTCAATAACCCTTGTGTCACGCCCGTCAAGAGCTCGTTGATTGACTTCGCTTATTTCTTTGTTGTTGTAAGGTGGTCATGTCTCCACACGACCCCGCGGTTGGGTTTGTTGACAATTACATCAAGTTGCTTGCAGATACTGATACTTCCAACTTTCAAAAACTTCTGGACATGAAGGTTAGCTCACAGATTAAATTATGTTTGTATCAGTTCACCCTCTAAGTCGGTAGTTGGATCAATACGAAAACACTTGGTTGCATGCAAGAACCACTCACGTCTGAGGGGAACAGGATGTTTTAGATCAGGCAAAAAGATACGAGATGGGGCATGCATGAGGGAGGACCTCCCCGTGGTTTTTGGGGGACAAGGGAACATGGTTGTCTATTTCTAGGGAACAAGGGGTATTTTGGTGATATATTTGAAAGAACAAGGTATTTCTCTATCAATGACATGAACTTTGGCGAGAAATTATGGGGAACAATGGCTAAAGGACGAAAATGTGACATTTTTAAGGGATTCCCGGAAACATTTATACCGCCTGGGGGCCCCTCATAAGGTCAATAACAGTTTCAAGCTAAACGAGGAGAGTTAAAACTATTGTCAACCGTCGTCCCCTGAATGGTTACCCTGCTTGTAATTACGGTATTTCTCCGCTTGACAATTCTTTTCGCCACTATCCCTCCCCAGGGCTTAAAACGCAGCGAGCAACACAGCATGCTGGATCTATTCCGCTCCCGTCTCCCCTCCCCTCCGGCAGGCAGTGTACCTGGAGAGTCCGCGACCGCTCAGTCCCATGCCACGACCGAGCAGGAATCGAGCAGAATAAAGAAGCTGGAGAGACTGATCAAGAAACCGTTCTAGCTTATCGCTTGATGTGGGGGTAGAGGTGGAGGGGATTTACGTTAACATTAAGAACTCTGATGTGGAAAGCAGTGCGAGCTTGATGTTACGAACTCGTTCGGTTCCGACAAAGTGGTCCGATTTTGTGGTATTTTAATTCCGGATTCATGAAAAATGCAGAGAGTATTTAACCCTGATTCATTCACATGAATCGGGGACCAAAACTTTCCGAATTCGTGACGGATCCGGTAGTTGAAGAGCAGGAGCAAGTACTAGATAAGGGAGAATTCCTTCCTCCCAAGGGCTAAATGACTCCCCGGTTTTCGGCTTCACCGAAATTGCCAAGCAACGGACGTAACCAGATGTCTTTCGGAGGTGCAAAGACTCGGAAAACTCTTCAATTGGTATAAGCCCCCTGGATAAGGTCTTGAATTCTTGAGTTCTTGGGACAAACATATCTGTAAATATGCTTAAATTTAAAAAGAATTAATGGCGGAAAATTCTATTCGAATGTTTCACGAAAAGTTTCCTAAAATGTAGATTAGTAGATTCATTTTATTTAAAATGACGAACATATATTATCACGAATTAAATGTCAAACTCCCCCAGCAGCTCTAACGGTTATGGTTTGCAATAAAATCTCTCTTCCACACAGAGGCTACCAAGGTGACTATAGAAGCAAGGGGGAGGAGGGGAGAGGAGGGTGCGAGGAGAGTTTCTCTTCCCGTCGTGCACCGTTCGCCTTGTTTTTTTCACTCCAATCTTTCCACGCGTGCTCACATACAAACACAACCGAAAAACCTTTGCGTGGTACACAGGAATAAAATTTGAAATGTATGCTTACACTCCAATTGCATTTGAACGTTTACGTTCGCCATTGCTGTATTAAATTGTACTAAAAACCGAAAATGTTTTGTTTCCAGTGACGAGAATATAATAGTAAGTGCTTGTGTAGCCTAATTCTTTGTCATCTTTTCATGGAAATAAATATATTTCCATGAAAAGATGACCCTTGATTGCGTTTATTTCTCTCGTAATTGTTTACTTGCCTGCAAAAGCCAAAAGAAAAGTTTCCTAACTATCCATTTTTTTTTGGAGGGGTGGGGGGTGGGTGGAGGGGTGAGGTGAGGGGAGGGGGTGGAGGGGTGAGGTGAGGGGAGGGGGTGGAGAGTGAGGTTATTGTAGGGTTTAGGAGGGTGCAGAAGAGATAGGAGGAAAGTGATAATCATATATTCATGGTTTGAAATCTAGAAAAGTATGTTTTTACTTTGTATATGCCAAGGGAGACTCGGATGTTTTTCTCAGTTTGCTTGAATGGTGTCTGGGAAAGCCAGAAACTGCGTTTGTGGCTAAGGAAAAGAGTTGTTACAGTCGAACTAAGCGAAGCGTACCCCTCAAGATTACATTAATGAATTGATTATTACAATATTTGTGCCCGCCAGTCGTTTCAAGAATGCAATAACAAAATGATTTTTTCTTTTTAAATACTGAACCCGCTACCCGTATTCTTCAAACGACTAGCGGGTTGCATAATCAAATATTCAATTCATTAATGTAGTCTTTAAAGGTACGCTTCACTTGGTGTGACTGTAAAAGACCATTGTCCCGCTGCAACGAAGGGTGTAATTTTTGACGTCGCTTTGACAGCCTTGCAATTCAGCTTTGCCTTGAATACTGGGTAGAGGAGAGATGGGTGCTACGACAATACAGAGAAATCCATATTCCGGAAAAAAAAAAAAAACGGACAAAGGTGCTTTGCACGTCGATTTATTTCTATCAGCTGGACATATAACTAATTGTTAATACCAGCTACGTGGAAGGGCTGATATTAGGCTTCACGAGAACGCATTCACACTGTTGCTGGCGTCACTAAACTTCATTTAACGCTAGTCCAGCTGAGCCCAGTCGAAGGTTGATTCAAGGTTCAGCTGTGAAACAGAAAACAAAACGTGAATCAATTCTCTTCAAATACAAAAGCAACCAACTGCCGGCGTGACCTACGCCTTCCCAAAAAAGAGAAAAAGGAAAGGAAAGGGACAAGAAAATTTAATTTAAATCTTGTACATTGCTGTATGTACATTTTTGTACCTAATCTACGGGAAATGTATCTTTTTGGTAAAAAAAAAAAAAAAAAAAGCTTTTGTTGCAAAACTAAGGCCCATTTAGCCTCATGGCAGCTAAAATACTGATTTAACGGTAAACGGCTTTTTTGGCGGAATTTTTGAATTATGGGGTTAAGTTGTTCATGTTTTAGGTTTCTTTGAGCATGAACAAGACAACTTAAACTTTTCGTGGCGTCACTTTTCCCTTATATTCAAAAACCTTACCGATCCAAATGTCTCCCGGTGGGAAAATTAAGACGCTGTGCTGTTTAGGAAAACATCCACTATTATAAAATCCCATTTGGGGTAAAGAGGAGTGTGTAAGAAAAGGACTCTGTCAAACCATACAGTTATTTTCTTTTTCAGGAAACTTTTTCGATGCTGACTAAGACCTGATCAATATCGGCAAACGTCTCCCATCTCAGATTGCTCAGTAGAAACCATCTTAAAAGACATAAATCGGGAAACTACATGTATATTCTGTTTAAGACAGATTCAGACTTATGTTATCACAGAATTATATGCACTGATGTGCTACCTTGACTGGTTAATGGCTATTGAGCAGACCATTACACCAGTTTTGATAGAATCACACTCGCGCAGCGATTCTAAATCACTCGCCAGTGTATAAAAGGATCTAACACCGTGCGTTCTTTTAAATCTAAACTTAAACCCTATCTTTACGTAAACATTTTATTCCTAAATTCTTTTCACTTTCTTATATTGTCGTATTTATATTACTAGGTTTTTTCATTCCGGAGAGTGCCATAGAACTCGAGAGTAAAGTGCTATTAAATTGCTATTATTATTATTCTTACTATATTTATTGTTCAAAAATAACATGTACGTTTTCAGTCAAAATCATTAATACTCACCACAGTAGCGAAGGTAACACGCAGGCGTTTTTTGCAGCTCATACACGTAAAACGCTCCACAGTTCTTGACTTTAATGTTGTTTTTCCACTGACAACAGTTGTTTGACCAATGATAACAGACTGTGCGAGTCACTACACCGTCTGCGACAGAAGGATGATATCCATTCATCCATCCTGGAGCATGCGTACGACAACGATTCATGCTTGGACAATGAGTGGGCATCTTTGGGTAACCATAGCCATAACTACTCACAAAGCGATACCAGCCAGGAGTGATATCATACTTATCGCACCTGACTGAACTTTGACTAGTGTAAGAGGTTAGGCGGTCGGCTGCATAGAGGGTCTTGTAGTTGCTGCATGGATCCTGGTAAGCTGCAACTGTTGGAACAAGTCAGTGACGTGTTAAAACACCTTCGCTGAATAAATTTTGACACTATTGTCTACTGACAAATGTCAAGAAAAAGTTCTGTTTGATACGATTTTGTGGAAATGAAGGCACAAGAATTTTTTCGAGTAGGATAACCCGCAATTATGTCTAGTTTCCAACTGGAAGCGTGGAAGTTGTAATGCGGCGAAGCCGTACAGGAAGGTTGCCAGACGTACAGATGTTTCAGTCAATTTTACTGTTTCAATTCACCTTATGCCTTTCTTTAACGCAAACATAATTTGTCTACATTGCTTGAGTGTGTACATCTTTATCAATTAAAAATAAATACTAACCACAATATCAGCGTAAGTCATTCAGTTTAAATGACTGTTTCATGCATGTTATACCTTTCCTTACCTACCTCAATTTTACCTTACATGCGTGTGCCTTTGCGAAACGCTAATACTAACCACAGTATCGAAGTGAGCATGTAGGCGTTTTTTGCAGCTCATACACGTAAAAGGCTCCACAGTTCTTGACTTTAATGTAGTTTCTCCACCGACAGCAGCTGTATGACCAATGATAGCAAACTTCACGAGTCACTTCACCGTCTGCCACAGAAGGATGATTTCCATTTATCCATCCTGGAGCATGCGTACCACAACGATTCTTGCTTGGACAATTAGTGGGCATCTTTGGGTTACCAGAAACACCAGTGAAGCGATACCAGCCAGGGTTGATATCTCTCTGATCGCATCTGAGTGGGAATTGACCAGTGTAAGTGACAAGGCGGTTTGCTGCATAGAGGTAGTGGTAGTTGCTGCATGGGTCAGGAGCTTCAACTGTTGGAAAAGCATATGTTAAGGAAGCGTTAGAACACCTTCACTGTCTACAATCCCACACTGCAGCCTACTAACAAATTCCAAACAGCTCCATTAGACGTTGTTTTGTACAAATAAATATGTGTCAAACAATTTTAATATGGAGCGCGACGTGGAGTTCTTAAGGCTTCAAAATCGAGCGGGAATGTTTCCTTCGGTTTAAACGTTCTAGTTAATTTGACTGTTTCCTGCACTAGCTCTACGTCTTCCATTACCACCAGGGCCGTAGCTAGTAACAGGCAAACCGAGGCACTTGCCTCAGTCATTTTTTTCGTTTTTGTTGTTTATAGTCATCAAAAACACTCTAAATTCCCAGGAAGAGAATTAAACCATAGACATTGCCTCAGTCACAACTCATTTCTTGGACACTGCCTCAGTCATAATTTGTTTCTGGCTACGGCCCTGACCACAGGCATTTGTCTATATCGCCTGAATGAGTACTTTTGCACCCGAAAAATGTCAACACTTACCACAGTATCGAAGGTAACACGCAGGCGTTTTTTGCAGCTCATACACGTAAAACGCTCCACAGTTTTTGACTTTAATGTAGTTACTCCACCGACAGCAGGTGTTTGACCAATGATAACAGACTGTACGAGTCACTACACCGTCAGCCACAGAAGGATGATTTCCAGTTATCCATCCTGGGGCATGCGTACCACAACGATTCTTGTTTGGACAATTAGTGGGCATCTTTAGGTTACCAGAAACACCAGTGAAGCGATACCATCCAGGGTTGATATCTCTCTGATCGCATCTGAGTGGGCTTTGACCAGTGTAGGTGATGAGGCGGTCGACTGCACTGAGAGTGTTGTAGTTGTAGCATGGATTATAGTAAGCTGTTGTAACTGACGAAAGGACATGAGTCTGTAAGTGACAAGTTATTGGGACTCTATAGAAGGCTTGTATTGTTTAAAACCCTGTCATTTTGATAAAATTAAGTATGCAATGCCTTAAAGATATTGATTTTCTCTTTTAAAGTCAAAGGGATATCTTATTTGTAAGACAAAAAAAAACAACCCTTAAAACACAGATTTGTTCAATTTTATACTGTTCTTATCTGCTCAACTTCAGTGCACATACGTAAAGCGTTGGCATTTTTAGGCTGCGCCTGCGCTCTGAAACGCCAATCCAAAAATCGATTCTAGTCACTACTCATAATCTTTCATTGGTGCTTCCCAAAGGAATATTTTATTTACCTTGTGCTAAACCAAGCAGCAACAATAAAATACCGTTCATTTTCATGCTTGATCCTAGGAGAAGAAAGTACATGGTATTATCGACTGATTAGAAAAGTTAACTACGCCTTCGAACCTGATGGTTCACGCAGGGGAGAGAATTTGGATGGAGCTTAATTCATCGGCCACTTTAAGCTGAGAAAGATGCGTTTTTGCTGATAGCTGAGAAAAACTCAACCTGAGAAATCGGTTAAAAAAACCCTGAGAAATCGGCAAATCTTTAAGTGATAACTGAAATTACAGCAGGCCCATTCAGACCCTTAGGGGAACTTCACAGAGCGACTAAGAGTATGGAAAATGTAACGATGAGGAAATTCATGTACGTACAGTGGTGATGGATCTTGTATTTTGACATGGCAACATGACACCAGATAATATCTTTAAAAATTTGATTCGGGGTCTCGCTGTCTCGTTTTTTGGGCAAGACTGAGAAAGTCTCGAAGTACCGATTTGTTTGTTTGTTGTTTTTTATGTAAATGGTGCCTGAGCGTCTTAGAACCTGAACCTCTCAAGCTTGCATTTAAACCACTTTGAAGACTCGGTCTCGCAATTGAAGAAATCAACGAATGTCTTGGGCACGGAAAGAAAACGTTAGTCTCGCCTTCTCGCAAAGTCTCGCAGTTACCATTCACCACCCCTAAGACAAACTGGGACTGACTGAACAGGGGTGGGGTGGGGACCTGTGTGGATACTACGTGTCAGTGTTGTACGTTGCACTCTTCGTTAGTTGAGATTGTCTCACTAGTTTTTATCTCGCTCGGTAGGGTCAAAAGGAGTTCAGTCTCGATATTTTGAGTCACGCACAAAATTACTTTTAAATTAAAGGAAACCTGAAAATGATAGTTTACTAAGATAAGAAACCACCAAAAAGATAATAATAAACCATAAAGGAACAAGGATGGTTAAGGATGGAGAAGATTGACAAGGATTACAAACGCCGAACTTGAAAAGTTTAGGCTAAACTTTTCAACATGTTGAAACCATGACATAGCTCCTTTAATTTAGTGTAATTTAGATCGATGGTATTAACCCGACAAAGTAAATAATTCTTTTAACAAAAGTTCTTGTGTTAATTTTGAACTTTTGTTCCGATAAGCCATCCTTAAAGGACTTTATACACCACTGTGAGTGTCTTTCACGTTATTATGTCAGCGAACTTTCAGTGTATTAAACACTGTTAACAATAAATGCTTCTACGTATCGTATAAAATCAATCTCACTTGCAGTGCTTTTTAATTTTGATTACATCTCGATTGATATGCTTTTGAGTGAATAAACTGTTGTTGGAACCAAAACCTAGTTATCGCTGTCGCTGCCTGCCGTGATGCTATTGGGTACCAGGATCTAGCCACAAAATGGGCCCTTCGTTGCAAGCGAGTGCCCGGTTTGTTTGAGTCTAATTTTGCCTGCGTGTGTCGTCGTAATTATTCCGTTATCCAAGCATTTAGAGTTCACCCGTTCCTGTTCGTTTACGGTAAAAGGACCAACCATCACAGTTTTTCAAATCAAAAGTTACATTTAGTTTATTATAAATCTGATTGATCCTTCCGAAATATCTAACACGCGAAACTTGCCTTGTTCTTAGAATGCGTCCTTCTATTAGCAACCGCAGGTTTTTGGAAGAAATTTGAAAACAAATGAATTTCAAGTTTCCATTTTCCTTTTGTGAATTTGCCCGAAAACAGAATTTCGATCTTCATTGTCGAGTTTCGTTCATCGATCTTGGCTTTCGAAATCGTAAATCACCGAGAACGAAACTCAGTCAGAAGTCAACAGTTTCTTCATTATTTGGCAAAACACGTAAGGTTGAATCGGTTTTGTATCGGTGAAAGTTTCCAGCATAACACTTTCGCCAACATTTTTATGAAAATATGTTTAGTTTGCCCACCTTATACAGAGAAAAACAAAGACCAAGAGGAAGGAAAGTCAGAAGTCAGCACATATATCGCTGTCAGTGTTTAGCGAAAGTTAGTTTCCAACATTTTATTTTAGTTCATATGGACCACCGCCGTTGAGAAAAAAGCAAATTAAAAGATAATTTAAGTATTGCAATAGTTAAATCTACTTTTGCACTTACCTGAGGTAAGGATGCTCCGAGCTAAGCTATCATGGGAAACCAACTCCCGAAGTCTTGTGCCGGTGAGAGCTAAGAAAGTATTGAACCGCTATGCTTTCTTTATAGGGACTTGATCCACGATTCGGTCTTTCAACTTGACAGTTTAACCGCAGCTGAAGACTGAAATGTCTACAAAGCCGTGAGAAGATACAGTCTATTTACCGTTTAACTCAGTGGCTTCAATATCACCTCTTTATTTGGAATAAATAAAAATGCGTGATCAATTCATGATCAAATCTCCGATTCGATCTTTGACCGTTTAACGCAGCTGAAAACTGTAATGTTTACAAAGCCGCGAGAAGATGCAGTGTATTTACTGATAGCTCAGTGTTAAACTGGCTTCGACATCACCCTTTAATTTGGAATGAACGAAAATTAATGATCAGTTACTAATTTTTGTGCCGTTAGGATGCTGAAATCATTGTCTAATTGCGTAGTGGCGAAAGCTGGCTTTAAAATTGCTGCTTTTTGGAAGCAGACATTATTTACTCAGTTTGCTGCTTTTTAGAAGCAAACACTATTAACCTAGTTTAGCATGATGAAGTTTTGCTAAGGCAAGTTAATTATCCATATCCTCGAACAGTGAGCATGTGTAAATAATATATTAATTAGACTAAGTATATTGACATTAACCAAACTTGTTCCCGCACGAAAGCCACGGTGCATTAAAGACAGCGGTGGCTAACGGTTGCCAACTTACACAAATTTAAAATTTTCCCCGCCAGAAAAATAAGCTTAAGAACTCACTGTGACGTTTTGATTTAGATATAAAAATATTACTTTGGAAAAGTTGTGTCAAACCGAGTTTACGATGTATACTAAGGAGAAAACCTGTCCGGCATACAGATATGCTAAAAGCTGTTTACAGTATTTTTTGGTATCCATTTAGACAACGTGGAAACATTAGGCAATGTTGAAACATAGGTAAATAATATATTAATTAGAATACGTGTATTGATATTGACTAAACTTGTTTGTGCACGAAAGCCAAGGGTCATCGGTGACTGTAGTGACTTACACAAACTCTGTAAAATTTTCTCGCCAGGAAAATTAGTATGAGAACTCAATATGTGTTTTAAATATAATAATGTTACTGTGGAATGACGGCTTTCCTGTTTTTCGCTTGGGCAATAATAAAAACCAAATAACAGTCTAACTTAAGCGCTTTTAACGTGATTTGTCATGGGAGATCTGTGTAAAACAGATCGCTCATAATATCGATTTGGTTTCAGGTTCAGACAAGACAAACAAAGCTCCAAAATTATCCTCAGAAAATCTTTTGAACTGCATTGAGGATATTTGAATCGAATTTCCTATGCATGGCTTGTGACTAAGATAAACCGCACACCTATCAAGGTTTTCTGAAAGCTGCTTCACTAGTATAGCTTACACCATTTTCCTTGCATGATTTAACATTTGTTCTCTAACGCCAATTAGCCCCAAACCAACATTGAGCTTTAAAATATTCTTGACAATGTTTACAACGCCCACATCATCCGTCTGTGGGAGTAATTGTCCAACTTGGAACTACACAGTTTATCGATCCTGCCTTTTTCGTGTTTAGCAAATGTTGCAAAAAGCTGGGAATATAGCGTCTGAACGGGTTTTCTAGTGGGCTATGAGGCGAAAAAATATCGAATAGCTATTTTCTTTTCCATCTTCAGACTTGCATAGTGATTTGGCACAGCCAAATATTGCGTTTATCGTGAATAACCATTACAATTGTTAATTCTGCAGTTGCCAATCTAGTCAGCCGAAAGTCCGTCTTTTGTCTTACATCTTAGAGTTCGAAAGGAGAAAAAAAGAGGAGCTTGAATGAAAAGAAAGAAAAAGAGGGGGCTTCTCTTAAGTCTCGGTACTAAATACAGTAGATGGATTTGCCCACGAGTGGAGCTACAATAGCCGAGCTGCAAAAGCCGAGCTATGAAAGCTGAGCTCCGAAAGCCCAGCTCGGGAAGAGAAAGACTTTGTTTGTCCGCGACGTTCAAAACCCGAGTGCGCAGAGCGTTAGAAAGAGGAGGCGGGAGCACCTACGAAAGACTTTGTATTCTCCTGAATACGAAAAGGAACTAAACATGAATCCGTCTGGGTAAACATGCCGTATATTGTCCAAAAGCTAAAATACAGTGAAAGCCCTCGTAAGCGGACACCCTCGGGACGCGAAAAAGCTGTCCGTAACTGGAGCTGACCGCTTACTAGAATACTTATCGTAAGCGGCCAGTAGAGTTGTAAAGGAAAGTTGGCCGTCTACGAGAGCTTGCTCAGCTTACAATAAAAAATTGGGAATGCAAAAATACCATCAAATTATTTTTTGTTTTGTTTCATTGCCTTGTGCAGTGATACAGTGATAGCAGTGATACAGTTTACAAATGTTTATAAGTATCTTTCAATGTCGTCAGGCTCAATTCCTTTCATGCGTTTGTTTACGGAAGCTTAAAAACAAAAGAAAAGTCTTGATAGTAGGCCCTCAAAGAGTCCGCGGCCGCTTACGAGAATGTCCGTTTACGGGAATGAATAAATACAGAGTTTGTAATGGGATTTCAAACGGGATTTTGTGAAGGCGGTCGTAAGGAGAGCTGTCCGCTTACGACGAGTGTCTGCGATTAAGAGAGCTTCCTCTGTACTTATGAATCCGATGAAGACTGTATTTTTCAAATAATTTTAAGGTCGTAATAGAGAGAAATAATATCTAAATTGACATCCAGAGAAAATGGCTGGTGAACGAAAACGTTATTTGAAGTTTATTGTAAGGTGAGAAATGGACGTGACTTGCCGTTGGGAAACTGTGCAGCTGCTGTTATGATAGCAATTGTCGATAATGAAGTGTTTCGCATTTCGATTAAAAGTCAATTAATCAAAAACGGCAGCAACAGAGAGATGTTATCAACATGCATTAAATGGATTCAGATAAGATTTATGGTGACTGTAAACATGTCATTGTCAACAGAACTTGCAGCGGACTGGATTTGATCTAATGGCGTCTCACCGTCCGCACGAAGGCTTAACGTTTACACAGCTTTATACATGCATTTCAAGAACTTCCTCTTTGAGAATCCTTTTGTTGGTAAATATAATTTTTCGCGAAAGAAGAGTTATGTTTACTTATTTTAGAGGTCTAATGCGCCAGTACATGTAAAAATGAAAGACCTATTGAAGGTTTGTTATGTTCTTTTTTTGCCTTGCTATTCCAGGAAAGCGTATTTGTGGTGATATCAAATCTTTGTACTGGAGCAGAATTACAAATATTAAAGCAACAATAAAACAGTAAATCACATTGACTGCACGCTTTGTATCATATTTCCAGAAGTGGTTGCAGTGCAACGGGGTGTGCGTCAATTTTGACCAATTTCAGTTGAAATTTCAACATTCCAACATGCAAATATTGAAAAGACTCAGCAATAACCCGCCGAGACCTATCAATTTCTACGGAACATTCTACACCTATTAAAATAAAAGCAAATGGCTCATTTATTTTTAGCCTTTTCACGACGAAAGACGAAATAAATTGATCAAATATTTTTGCTTAAGTTTTCAACCATCACTAATTCCTTTTGTACGAAGTTCCGTTTGAAATTAGCTCTTTATTCAAGAGTTCCTCTCCTCAGTCTTTCAAGGAAGAGAAAAAGCCGCTGTGACTTTGTTTGTGTAAATAAAAATTGAAAACGGGAAAACGTCTACGTCTATAACTGGCCAATTATTCACTGAATAGTCTGATTTTAAAAGGAGCTTAAGCAAACCAGGACGGCGACGGCAACGACAACGTAATCAAACAAAGATTTAGTAATCGATCAGTTTATTGGCTGTGCACGTGCGTTACAAATCCTTGTATTTTTCTTAGCCGTCCTCTTCAAAACAACAACGTGAAATGACCAAGTCCTGAGTATTTTGCAGAACGTGAGCCGCGACGGCTAATTTTTCGTATTTTCTCTTGGAATTGATCAATGGCGTTAAATAGTTAGTTTGAGCAGGTTTATGAGACCGACCGACGGGCTGAAAAGATCTATATAATTGCGAAATTCAAAGGTAAAATATCAATCCTTTTTTACTAGGCGTCGTCCTTGGCGCCGCCGTCGCAATTGCTTAAGGTCCCTCAAGATCGAGAAGAGGGAGTGATAGCGAGCGACCTCGGACAGTCTGAGCTAGAGAACTGCACGAGGGTATCCAATTTAACCAAACCAGAACATGGTTTCTCAATTTAGAAATAACCGATAAATCCTTCTTTCCAACCAGTGCCAGACGAAAAAATTGGACGTTTCAGCTCGCTGTATAATTATCAACCACTGACGATTCGATTCTGAGCTCTTCATAATCTACTATACCTCCCAAAAACATAATTCAAAATGTAATTTTAAAAACCGGGCGTAACATCTGAAAATAGTGGAATAATAAGGTGTTTTTGACTTAACACTTGAAATTGCCTCAAGCGAATAATAAAACAAATAATCTTCGACAACACACCCATGTGGCTACACTAAAATCGTTCACTCACTCACTCACTCACTCACTCACTCACTCACGCACTCACGCACTCACGCACTCACGCACTCACGCACTCACTCACTCACTCACTCACTTACTCACTCACTCACTGATTCATTCACTCATTGATTCATTGATTCGTTGATTGATTCATTGATTCATTGATTCATTGATTCATTGATTTATTGATTCATTGATTCATTGATTCATTCATTGATTCATTGATTCATTGATTCATT
>Ga0126338_10001040_pt1 | contig 17106 bp, 7 predicted proteins | sample OrbCmetagenome_2_FD_92529 | JGI IMG/M metagenome (GOLD analysis project Ga0126338, IMG submission 92529) | Coral microbial communities from Petempiche,Puerto Morelos, Mexico - Orbicella C C metagenome | ecosystem: Host-associated > Invertebrates > Cnidaria > Coral | place: Petempiche,Puerto... | reverse complement strand
CAAAAAGACAACGCAACATTCCCTAAAATCAACCCAGTACACATTTAAACATTGCACAAAAATATTTGAGTGTTTTAAAGACGGAAGAATGATGTGGTTTTGCATGTGAGGCTCTCAAACTTGCTTAATAAAATGGTGCGTCAAATGACGATTTTAACGGAATTTGGTAATTTGCATATTTCTTTGAAATAAAAGGATATTTTGGCAAAAAAACTATCCAGTAGTTTTTGTCATGCCCTAGCCTATCTACCATAAGAATATTAGCGAAATCGAATTTTCGACCCTTGGCGCGAAATTAAGAATTTGTCTGATTTTTACAGGCAGGCACTCGAAGGTGCGTACACTGCAGCTGGCCGATCGTCCCCACGTTCAGTCGACGTGGTTGTGTGACCCGTGCAACGGAGATTCGCACATCGTAGAAATTTTTGAGAAAGCTTTAGAAGTCGTTCAACGATCGAGGAGAAATATAATAAGTTGTGTACTCGGCAAGCTTCGCGCGCCATCAACAAAAGTGTAGAAATCGTTACATTATCGATATAAAGTTACGATATACCTTCGATAGGTCCGCCGTGAAAATTGATCGACGAATATTGTTCCCTTCCGCCCATGTTACAGCTTGTGATTTCCTCGGCTTCGTTGAATTTTTTTTTTTCTGAAACTCTCCAAGAGAATAGTGAGGAAAACTATTTCTTGTAAGAAGGCGACAGGGTCGCCTGGCTGGACCCCCCTCGCTGATTGGCCAGAAAAATATTTTTCTGGCCAATCATCGGGACGGAATTCGAACACTTTTCGCTGGAATTCTCCGGCCGCTGGAGCAGTATCCAAGCCAAGTCACAAGGTTGATTTTCTAAAAGCTTTCACAAGTTCGCAAAGGTTTCACAGTCTCTTAACTCGAAGCTATATCGATCTTGACTAACACCTAAATTGTTGCGCAAACTCTTCTAATTAAAGTGATCAAGTTTCACGATTTCGTAATATGTGCACCAGTCCCCGACACGCTCCCCCATGTAAGTTCCAAGAAGGGACTAACATGTTTCGTTTGGACTGGGCACAAGCTTCAACTAACAAAGCAAATAAATCTATAACTAAAATCAATGTTCACTTTCTTAACGATCTAATGTCAATGTTCAAAGTTCAGGTTCCGCAATTTCTTGTATGCGCACTGCTGCCGCAGCAGCGGCATCTCTGTGGCCTTGCATGGAACTCAGGGGCAGCTGGGTTGAGCCTGGACCTCGCTGGCATCTGGGCACAATGTAACTCCAGAGGGTAAAGGTGTTGGACGGCACGTTCGAGGATGTCCCTGCCTGTCTTCAGTTTGGCTCTTCTCACGATGCCGTCTTTGCCTCTGATTAAGTCGGTGACAACTGCTAGCTTCCAGTGGTTCCGGTTTCTGTTGTCATCTCGTATAATGACAACATCTGCGGAGCTGGGATGGGGCGTTTGTTCTCCTCCTGCTCGACGATGGCTTTCTCGAAGGCCTCTGACGTATTCTGCTGTCCATCGTTTCAACATCACTTCTTTTCACTTCATAAGGAATTTGGCTCGTTTTCTCAGATCCTTATCCGGCACATGATGGGGTTGTAATTCAGGAAGGTAGCTCGGGTTGATGTGCAGCATGGAGTTTGGGGTCAACACAGGAAGCTGGGTGTCTTCTTCAAGGTAGCTCAAGGGCCGGTTGTTGAGAGCAACCTCGACATCAAGCACGACTTCTTCTAGCTCTGACCAGCGAAGGGTCCCGTTGCCAATGGTCTTGTAAAATGCATTTTTGAAGAGGCCAATAAGGCGTTCGAACTGACCTCCCCACCATGGGGCGCGACTCAGGTTAAAACGCCACTTGATGGCCCGACTGGATAGGAACTCGTGGAATCTTTCATCTTGTTGAACCTTCAGTAACCACTTCTCGGCGGCTTGAAACGCTGAACCATTGTCGGAATAGATAGTTTCCGGTCGCCCTCTTCGAGCCAGTAATCTCTTGAGGCTCGCTACAAATTCGGACGTTTCCAAGGACGTTGACAGGTCAAGGTGGACAGCTCTGGTCAGGCTGCATGCATACAATGCCAAGTACGCCTTGCTTTCGGATTTGGGTTTAGATGTGTAGCGGATCGGTCCAGTGAAATCTACTCCTATTACTTGGAACGGCCTTGAACCCTCTGTTCTGGTTGTGGGTAGATTTCCTGGCGGCGGTGCTTGGTAAGCTTTGGCCCGGAATCGTATGCACCCGTGACAGCTTCCTCTCAACTTCTTGACTAGGCGTCGTAGCCGGGGCATCCAGTATTTCTCGCGAACCTTAGCCATAGTGAGACCAACCCCTCCATTTAGGGTAGATAGGTGCGCTTTGAAGACCAACTTCGCGGTGAAGGGATGGTTGTCTGGCAGATAAATTGGATATTCTCCCATGATACGTCCTCGGCATTCTAAAACTTGCTGGTCGTTTTCCTGAAGGTTTAGCTGCAGTTTGTCCTCTTGGAAGTTGGTTTGCTGCTGGGCTGATTGTTGAGCTTGCTTGATCCACCACAGTTCTTGGCATTGCATTTCATCGGTATTGATCGGACCATTCTTTCGGTTTCTTGGCTACGCTCGGCAATAATAAAGCGCCACACCCACGCTCTGATTCGCAGGACTCTTGGTAGTGGGTGGTTGTTAAGCACTTGGTCTAGAGCATCGCGTTTAAGAATGGCGATGGAGAGAGCTTCTCGTTTCACTTTAGCTTCAGCCATGGTTTCAGGTGTAGGTTCTAGTATTATGTCAGGTGGCCAGTTTGATGCATCACTAAGCCAAGTTGGGCCGTGCTTCCAGAGGTTGTTGTTGATCGCATTTCCTCCTCGACTGCCCAGATCGGCTGGATTGTCTTCAGTTGGGACGTGGTGTCACTTGACTTGTTCATGTTGTTGGATCTTATGAACTCTGTTCGAAACGAATTGTCGATACTCCCCTTGACCCTTGATCCAGTAGAGCGCCACAGTTGAGTCAAGCCAGCAGTGAGCTGTGTGAGGTAGGAACTTAGGGCTGCTTGCACATTTGTTATCAGGTTCACGGCCATGTGACCTGCGACCAATTCAAGTCTTGGTATCGTCAGGTTTTTCTTTGCAAGTCTTGACTTCGCGCAAATGAGTTGCTGAGTGAGTCCTTGTTCTTGATGGACGACGGCGTAAACTGCAGTACTGACACCCTTCGCACTAGCGTCGCCAAATGCGTGTAGTGTGAGGCTCAGAATCGGTTGATGATAGGGAGAGAGTGCTCGCGGGACTGTGAAGTTCTCGGTGAGTGTGGCATTCCACTCCTTCCAACGTTTCAGTAAAGGCCCTGGGAGTTGAGTGTCCCATGGTATCTTGCCGTCACAGATGTCACGATAGAGTTGCCTCCCGATAAGTGTCACGGGCGACGCAAGTCCTAGAGGATCGTAGATCTTCGCTAGATGGGACAGCACGCCTCTCTTGGTCGTTTCGGTCTGGCTGCTCTGGAGAATAACGCTCATGATATCTTGCTCTCTATCCCACGGAAGGCCTAACAGCTTTCCCTCCGACGGTTTTGCCCCTCCAAGTTGCTGTTTGGCTTACGTTAACTCATCCCACGGTGAGCCACTGTCTGCTTCTACTTCTGGTGCGTTTGAGTGCCATTTGTGAATGGTGAATGAGGCGTCTTTGAATACTTTTGTGGTGGTGACTTTCTTTTCTGCAGTGAGTTGGACAGTCTCCCCACCAGTCATTAGATCGTCAACGTACAAGCCATCGCGGATTTCCTTTATCAGCTCAGGGTGTTGACTTTCCCATGTGTCGAGATGCTGGTTAATAACTCCACCGAGGAGGAAGGGCGAGCAAGTCATTCCAAAGAGAGCTCGGGTGAATCGGAGAACGGAGGTCTTGCTACTGTTTGGAGGTTTCCAGTGGAAGCGTAGAGAGTCTCTCTCTTCTTTCTTTATGCGAACTTGAAGGAAGGCTTTCTTAAGGTCACCCGTTAGCAGTACTGGGTAGAATCTTGACCTCACTAGGATGTCCCACAGACGGTTCTGGAGCGGGGGCCCTGGGTGGAGGCAATCATTTAAGGATGGCTGGTTATCTTTCTCTCTTGCTGAGGCGTCGTACACGATTCGGAGCTTGGTACTTTCGGCATTTTCTCTATTCACCCCTTTGTGCGGGATATAGAACTCTTTTCCAGTTGGAGTCTCAGGTGCTGGTTCGACAATTCCCTCTTGTAGTTGATTTTGGATTATGCTGTCATACTCTTCATATTGACCGTTTCGCTCCAGTTTGCGGATTAGTTGATTCAGCCTTCTCTTACTTCCAGCTTCATTTGTCGGTAGTGTAGGGTGGTTTCCCTTCCATGGCAGCTTTGTTTCGTACCAGCCGGCTGGGTTTCTCTCCAGCTGTTCTTTGAACTCTTCGTAGACGGCTTGTTGGTCGTTCTCATGAGTGTCGGCCAGGCCAAGCACGTCCAAGGCACTGAGTTACTCATAATCCGTTAAAGCTGATTGCGTTAGAAGCATAGGACTACTGACGTCTTCTCTTCCAGGTGACATTAAAGTCCATCCAAGGAGTGTTCTCAGCAACAGGTTGCCCAGGTTTTCCCACTCTTTGCGCGGTACTTGTCTTGATTGTGGCGTACTCACTTGCGCCTAAGACTACGTGAATGGGAATTTGAGGTCTTGTATCATTGTCTTCAATCTTGACTCCTTTGAGGTGGCTGTATTTACTTAGCAGAGTCGCATAATTAGGGTTATCGAGTGTCAGTAGCTGAGGCTTATGAACTTTCGTGAGTTCAATGTTCATGTCAAATTTTCCGTCCACTGCTGCAAGGGTCGCTGAATAAATCTCTACGTTGGTGGTTGATGAGCCAAGCATCATGTCTATCCTTTTAGTTGCTGTCTCTTTAGGCTTTTTGTTGAGAAGATTGATAAGTTTAGTCGAGGCGTAAGAGCTTCCGGCGCCGGTGTCAAGTAAAGCATCTGTTTTTATCCCGTCGATTTCCACGAGAATAGGATAGACGACTTCTTTGTTTTCAGGTTGATGAGCCGTCAGTACTCCTTCAGTTTTCACTTCCTTTGACAATCCGCAGATTGAAGTATGACGCCGTTTACCACAGGTTTGACATGTTGTGGTACTTTTACATTCCGATAATTTGTGAGGGCCAGTACAATTAAAACAAAGCTTCTTCGTGGCCAGAAATTCTTTGCGATCCGCCGGTGAGGTGATATTGTCACATTTTGATGGTTTGTGGTCATCCGCTTGACAGTAAACACACTTGCGTGCCCTTTTTTGCTGAGTTTGAAATATGCTGTCTCGTTTCGAATTCCTGTGGTGCGGTGGATCTTCCGTTTTGAAATAAACCATCGGGTTTCGGCGCGTCCATTGGCGAAGTGCTTCGGTAAATTTGACGAAATCCCAGGTTTCCCAGTCAGGATCGTTTCGTACGAGGTCTCCTCTGATTGTTGGAAGTTTCTCGAGCGTCAAGGAAACCATACCATTTACTTCATGAAGCGATTTGAGTGTTTCCAGAGATTGCACGCTGTAGGAAAGCTTTTCGTAGAATTCGTGAATTCTTTTCGGGTTTCCGGTATGCGTGTAAGGCAGGTCAAGAATCTCCTTCATGTAGTCCTTCACGATTTCGCTCTCCTTTCCAAATCGATCTTTAAGAATTGATAGGGCTTTGTTGTAACCTTCGGCTGTTTGCGGCAATGCTTCGACTGTCTTCCTTACTCTGGCGTCCAGTAATTCACGCAGGTACGTGAATTTAGTCACAGGCGGCACATTTGACTTGTCGATGGATTCGGAATATTGACTTCAGAATCTTGGCCAATCGGCGTATGTTCCGTTAAACTTAGTTATTACAAGCTTAGGTAGCTTTGCTTGGCTGACCGGCATTTCCGCGGACTGGTTTAGGTTTCCGATTTTGAGCTGAAGATCTTATTGTAATTTAAGCTTTGTCTCGTGAAGTTTTATTTCAAACTGCATCTTCTCTTTTCGCTCTTGGTTTTCTACTTCCATTTTCCGTCTCGCCAACCATTCTTCGAGGTTTTCGATATGACTATCCGCTACTTCTATTTTCACCATAATTCCATCATTTCACGCGCTGATTTCTTCATCGCTAACCTTCGCTGTTATCTTCTCCGCTCCGAACGCTCTTCGCGCGTTATCCACTTCTGTTAGTAATTCCTTTAGGTTTGTCAGGTGTCTCGATATCGCAGATCGCTTCCCGCCTTTAAGAGCGTCGCTGGTTTTATCTTCGGTCCTTTCGAGTTGCTTTAATTTCGTTTCGAGTGTAGATTCGGCGTTTGCCATGTTTCGAGGTTTAGGCGTTAGCTTCATGTTTGTTTGGACGCAAACGAAAAGCACAAGACAAATTGAGGACGTAAATTATACTCACAATCCTCCCGTCGTGGTCGCCACGTTTGCTAGAATTCTCCGGCCGCTGGAGCAGTATCCAAGCCAAGTCACAAGGTTGATTTTCTAAAAGCTTTAATGGTCACAAGTTCGCAAAGGTTTCACTGTGTCTTAACTCGAAGCTATATCGATCTTGACTAACACCTAAATTGTTGCGCAAACTCTTCTAATTAAAGTGATCAAGTTTCACGATTTCGTAATATGTGCCCCAGTCCCCGACAACTTCTGGAACTGGTTCGGTAAGAATAAGTGCCCAGGGGCTTGTCTGCTCTTGACGTAAACTTTCGCTGGAAAATATCGCATCGTCCCGACTAGCAGCCCCTGGGTCTCCGAGGATGTATTCACCGTGCTAGGCGGTGAATATAACATTTCTGGGCTTGGTTACTAAGCTCGCCACTTTTACCATCTTGGCAAGTACATGGCGGACAGTTGCTGACTGAAATTTTCATGTATTGGAAAGACATCACCCAATTCCAGGATATTTGGAAGCTTGAGGAACATAGCGTCTAATTCTTATAATCACCTCGGAAATTATACTAATTAACAATTATTCGTCAAAGGCGAGATGAACATTGGTGAATAGTCAACGAGGCGAAGTCGAGGTGAACATTCATCAATGTTCACTGAGCCTGAGGAGAATGATTGTTTTAGAATAATTTTCAGAGGTGAATATCAAGGACTACAATATAACGAACTAAACATAAAAACACAGACGCAATTGTTCGTGTGCATATAGGTATTCAGCCGTATTCTTGATAATTAAGCTTACATGCACATCAATTGTCAACCAATTTACTCATCGAGTTCGGCAGTAAAACAAACGAGCGAAACACTACAAAATATAAATTCATCCAGTGCCTTTGTTTCATCTTTGTTTACTTCATTCACAGTTGTCATCATCGCCTAAAAATGAGTAGCTTTAGTCTGAAGAAAAATAAATTTCGGTCAATGGATCTGACCTGCTGGCGATCGACGCAACCAGTGCGTTTACGATTCTTAAAAGCCTTGAATACGAGATCTTGAAGAGATTTTTGGTCCAAGGGCGACAGTAAGCATTTTGAAAATTCTCCATCCTTTCAGATATCCTGGACTTGGGGTGATGTCTTTCGAATAAATGAAAACTTCATTCAGGAACTGTCCGCCATGTTTGCCGAGATAGCAAAGATGTCGAGCTTGGTAACCAAGTTCTAGCGGATTGAATATAGCGTCCTATGATGAGCTTTTCGACCAAACAGAATTTCCAATTCTTACATTTACCCCTGGAAATTATACCAATACAACATAGTACCATGTTCAATTTCCTCTGTGTTGACAATACGCACCGTTTAATCGTTTCTCAACATGGGAAATATTAACAATGTCGCTTAATTTTGTTTTCCAGAGATCGCCAGTTGTGAAAGTGACATCGCATTTTTTGCCAAACGGCACCATCCAGATACGAGGCAGTGGCTTTTTGACGATTTTGACAAGTGGTTCCGTGATCCAGGCGATTCCAGAGCTTATGTACTCCTAGGGGATCCAGGAGTCGGAAAAAGTGTGATGGCGGGAGTCATGGCACAGCGCATAACAAAGGCTGGACACTTAGCAGCTGCCTACTTCTGCCGTCACAACGATGGTACAAGAAACGATCCCAGGTATCTTCTGGCGACTGTTTCCCGTCAACTCTTTGATTGTAACACTCAGTATAAAGAAATAATAGAAGGAGAGGATGGGCTCAAAAGATTGTTAGGCAATTCTAAGCTTGGTATTCAGGAGCTCTTTACAAAATTGTTACAAGAGCCATTAAGTAAGTGTTTTCCTTGTGACCAGAGAAAGTTAGTTATTATTGACGCACTGGACGAGACAGAGTATGAGACCAGGGAAGATTTTCTTGATCTTATAGTGCACCGCTTTCCCCTGCTTCCCGAATGGCTTGCGTTCTTTATCACCAATCGCCCTGAAGATTCGGTGCAGTTCAGTTTAAAAAAATACAACCCCTGTGTTAAAATTTGCGCTGGCAACTGCGATCAAGAAAACTTCTATCAGCAGCACGAGCAGGACATCCAAACATTTTTGGAAAACAAAATTGATTTCTCTCATTTATCCGTCACGGTAGAAGACGTATCAAAAAAGTGTAATGGGTTATTCTTGTATGCACATTACATTGTTGAAGAACTGAGGCTTTCTGTGAATTCAGGTAAGGCATTGAATAAATTGAGCGATCTTTTCCCTGGAGATATCGAGGATTTCTTTCTCCAGAATTTTAAGCGCGTCCATGATCAAGTGGGACAGGATATTTTCAAGAAGTTGTTCGGTTGTGCCATCGTAGCCCCCGCTCCACTTCCTGTTTCAATTATTTCTTGCATTCTAAAGAGAGAAAACTCAAATCACGATGAACAACGAGTGATCGATGCTGTATCACAATTTGTGGTATTACGGACATCTGATCAGACATTAACTTTCCTTCACAATCTGATCCCAGCGTGGTTGACGGACAAGAACAAAGCTTCTCGTAAATTGTTCATCGATAAGAAGATTGTAGGTGAGTATCTTAGAACGATTTTTGTTGAAATCCTTTCTTCTATTGTGAACGGATCGCGACCAACATGGCTGTCCACTGACGCTGATTTGGAAGACTATGTTTCATGCGTTGCCGTTCGCTTTTTGTGTCAGAACGGAGCCAAAGATTCGTTGATGGCTGTTTTCGATTGCTTGACGAGTTATCAGTTCATTGAGAGAAGGATAAAAAGTGGAAGAATTGAGATTTACCACCTGCTGGACGATTTAAGGCTTGCTGCCGGCCGCCTTCCTGTTGAAGAAGTTTCGAAACAAGAAATCTTACGGGAAATCCTATTTGCTCTTGAAAACAATGTTGTTGTTCTCTCGGAATGCCCACACATTCTACACTCGTGTTTACGAAACGCTTCAAACGCTGTCCGTGAGACCGTTTTCATCCCTCGAATGTCCACTCCTTGGTTGGAGTGGATTGTTGTTGCTTTTCCCGATGTTACCATTGCTGACATGCACTGTTTTTCCACATCACCTGATGGGAAAACAGTGGTTGGAGCAAACCTTTCGTCTCTCCTATTCTTTGACGTATCCACGGTAAAAAAGGTGGGCGGTCCTTTTTATCTAGATAAATATGCCACTGGTATTAACCATTTGGAGTTTTCTCCTGACGGCAAGTTTATATTTTTTGGCAGGCTCGACAAGTGGTTTTCCGTTGAGCGAAGTTGCGTCGAAGACTTTCCTCAGTTTTCGGGGAATTCCCAAATCTACAAATGGGGTGTGTTTGCTAACCAAGCACAGTGCATTGTCGTGAAAAGGCCCTATTTGTACAATCCAACTACAAGTATCTGTAGAGCTCAGAATTGTTTGTTTAAGTTACTGGCTCTGTGGGCTGTAAAGGAGATTGAGCAGAGTCGAGACTACGAGATGACTGTCAGTTTTGAACTTGAATCAGGAGTGCTCAGCGAATGCTTCTCCAAGCGTCTTAAAGTGAAAAACAAGAAATACGTGGTTCAGACTTGTGAGGCTCTCGATGTTTGCAGTCCTACTTGTATTTACTGTAGCAGACTAAAAGAGCTAACCCAGTCAAATCAAGAACCATCCTTAGCAACTGTGCGACAACTTGTCATTGAGCTCTACCCTTTCATATTTGATTATCAGATCTGGGATTTCCAGACTGGGATGCCTGTGTTAGAGCAAGTTTTTTCACAGGGTATTCAGCTTAACCCGTTCACATATTTGTGCCATGTAACCTGTTCTTTTGGAAATCTAGAAGTCGGGTGCTGTGGAATAGAGAAAGCCATGTCTGTTTGTAACATTGCTATGGTAAATGCTTTCTTCGGTTATGAAAATTTTTGTTTCAAGTGTGAATTGAAGCCGAATCTGAGGTCGTTGTCGAGTCTGAATTGGTCGTGGATAGATGATGAGCTGTATGCGGAGAGTTATCTGTTGCTGAGACAACTGAAAGTTTTTGGGGATTTGACGCAAGAGCTGAGACAGGAGCGGAAGTTGGTGCTAAAGCTGCAGCTGGAGCAGAAGGAGGAGTTTTTGGAGCACGTTATGGAGGCGCAGGATGGGCGTTTGCGCCTTTGGACCTGCGGAGAGGTAATGGAGATGCAGAGATTTCAACTGAAGATGGATCACAAGAGGAGCTGGGAACGTCTAATGTCCACAGTGTTTGAAGAGTTCCACAATGAGGCATTCAAGTTTGGCATTTGGACAAAGACTTGTAAAGGTTTTCAGCGTCTCGTTTATGACTTAAATGAAGAAATTCGCATTTGCGTGTCACCGGAAGAGGTATGGACAAAGGTACGTCACGCACTGATGTTTGGTCTTGATTTCCTGATTGCAACAAACGCACACTTTTTTCATCACGAAAATCCAGAACATATCATCAGTAAATTCACGCACCTTTCCCTAACGAATGATGGTCTATATTTTGTGTATTCCTATGGCTGTTCACTGCAAGCGTTATCTCTGCAAACAGGTAGAGTGTTCACGAGCGTGTCGGGCTGTAACCTTATCTACTTCACAAGAGAAAGGCAGGTTGGTTATTTGTTTCGCAGGGGCACGGACGAAAGAACCATTTTTTTGACAAATCTATTCAGTCCTTTCAAGTTCTTTCCAGGGACAAATGCATCCGTTGTGGGGAAATCCATGGGGAAATCCATGGGGAAATCCATGGGGAAATCTATGGGGAAATCAAGTAATACTGTTGTGTCAATCAGTTCTGACTCGATTATCACGTCATGGAAAACTACATCTAATAAAGATGGCATTGCCTTGAGCAGAGAGTCTTTGTTGGTAGAACCCGATGGGAAGTCGCTCCCCGTGAAAAATTCCCTGTTGTCTTCGATGTTCCGCTCAGGCGGTACTGTTCAGTCAATCACTTTTGACTCGATTATTACGATTCCCTTAATTCGCAAGTCTTTGTTGGTAGAACCCGGTGTGCAGTCGCTCCCTGTGAAAAACTGTTTGTTGTCCTCAGACGGAAGGCTAATTGCCATTCATCAGAAAACTGCGGTAACGTTGTACAGTTTTGCAGACAACGCGAGAGACACGAAGTTTCTTTGGACGGTGTATGAATCACAATGCGAGTTCACTGTTACATGTTTAGCATTTTCAGCTGATAGCACCTTGCTTCTCTTTTGTATCCAGGATAAAGGACCCTGCCCGCATTTTCATGTGTGTGATGTTAGGCATAAAGTTATGGCAGCTACTCTTATATCATCATGGTTGCTGACGGTAGAATGTTGTTGCTTCTCATCAGATAACATACATGCCATCTTATGCGGTGATAATCAGATTGAGATTTGGACGTACGCTAAAGACACCTCCCAGAGACTTGAAGTCAAGATGCCTTACCAGTCTGTCAAGTTCGGTCAATGTAATGTCTCGTTAGACAATCAACTTCTAGTCTGCTGTATCGCTAACGAGATTTCCATCTACAATCTCCACGCTTCCGATATCAAATCCTCCAAACGAGTTCTTCGCGGCCATATTGGTAGAATTGAGTTTTGTCGGTTTTTAAAAGCAAACCGTTATCTCATTTCCTACGGTGTTGATGGTATGGTTTTTCTGTGGGACATAAGTGAGTTAAAAGCTGTTGCATTCGCAAGAATAACTCAGGAAAAGGAAAAAATTGTGGCTATGGCCGTGTCCCCTGAAGAAGACCTAGCTGTTTGTTTTGCATCCTCAGGCCGAGTTTCCATGATACAACTCTGTGGACTGGGGGCTGCGCCGCCGTTGAAACCTTTGACGTTACCTTCAAAAGGCAAACTGGAGACAGTTGAGTCAAGTCTACAAATTCCGCGACAAATCGCTTCAACATCTACTGAAGATCACATGGCTACGGAGTCATCGAGCAGTTCTGACTCTGAGGAAGATATGTACGATTACTACCAGGAACATGATGATGATGTTTACTTGATGTAAATATTGACATCTTCAATACCAGCGTATTTTTATGATAAGGAGACAACAGCTAGGTTTGCTTTAGCGATATGGGTTAAAGCAATGGCGGAGATGCGTTTAATATAAATTTCATACAACAACACTATTATCTGTAGAACACTTCGTGCGTGACATTGATAGTTTAAGTCTTCACCTTTCTCAGAATTTTTTGTGGCGCAGTAAGGCCAGTAAAAGCGTAGACTTTTGATGATGATGATAATCTTCAAAGAAGGAAAAAACTGGTAGTCAGGAGCGACTACTAGATAGCTAGACTGGTTGATTCATTCAACCGTTGATAATTCATTATACGTCCATCAATTTTTAGCTCTGACAGTTCACAGCGGAAACAATGAGTTCAGTTCCTGTAAGAAAGTCATGCTTTTTTGTACAACGTACATCAAAGCTTTTAATCGTTTGCCTGTTGTAAACTAGAATGTTATACCTCGAAATTGTATAATTATGTTTTACAAACATGTGTATGTGCAGACGTTTCAAAATAAATCCCATGGGAAACATCAAATTGACGAAACGATGAGTCTGACTACGCTAACACGAAACATTCAATGTGAATACTTTATTGAGAATGGGTCAGTCAGTCATCTGATATAGATGTATTCTGTCTTACAACATAATCTGTATCCTTGCAAATAACAACTATTCGTTCTGACTAATTATTTGAACCTGTCATGCGCCAGATACGAAAAACCCTTAAAAACCACCCTTTCTTTTAGATTTGGTCAAAAATATATGCAGCAGCACGAGACACAGAGGAAAGGGTACAAAATCAATAACGTAGAACATTGACAATTATACATACAAGCTGTTGTAACCAAAGCATAGTAATTGAAAAATGAGGACGAACAAGAAGACTGACTGAGTTAGAATGACCTAAATCTCTTGCCAAAAGCCTAAATAGTCCCTAAAAGTCCCATGACACCCCGCGAGCCTCTCCATCGTGCTGTCAGAATAATTTCTGATTAATTCATCCCTCAATCGTCAGAAAATCCAATTTTTAGTGACCACTCTCTTATGACGGGTCATGACATGTAGCCCTGTTGAAATGAAATCTTGCCCAATTCCATGTAAGATTGTGGAAACGAAGGACTAGAGGAAGGTGTGAAAGGGCACAGAAAAGCATAAAGAACTCAGTCATGTTCGGAAAGTAGCTTGGTGATGCGGCTCGGTGAAGATCTTCAAAAGCTGAAGTTTCCCTGGACTCAAACTCTGTTGAAAACATCCAATAGTTGACAAAGTAACTTCTTTGTGGGTTTATGTTTCCGGGTACGTGAAAATGAGTTCCGTCAAACGTATAGATTTTTAGTTATTATCAATTGCTAAACAAGTTTTGATAGACTAGGACCAGGTGATTATTTTATGATTCTAACTCTTATTAATAACACTTGATGATTGTTTCAAAAGTAGTTTCTATTGTACAATTCTCTCAGTACGCTTATGTTTAAAAATGAATTTCTGTTGAATATGGGGCTATTTTGTGATTTTAACTCTTATAATACAACTTAGTGATCGCGAATTGTTTTCATAGTAGTTTAGATACTTTGCAGGTTTTAGCGCAGGATAAATATGAAATTTTAAAGGGTATGGCTTTTAGGCCGGTATTCTTGTAAATATATTGTATTCGAGTAAATTGCGTAGAAAAGGTTGTTAATGCCCGTATGACAACATTTGAATATTATCTAAGTGTAGAGTTTTTTTAAAATAGAAATAGGATATCTATTTTTCCCAGCTGAATATTTTTCTAGTCTTGTCTTTGTGGTTACAAACGTGCGAACAAACCAGCTTATTATAAGTTTAGGCAGTGTAAACTATGCGTGACCTGAATAACAGTTATAATGTAGTCAACGAGGCACAGCCGACTTGACTGTTACTCATAAAAAGCAACGGCGAGTTATCTGGGGCAACGCCCGTGCGATCGTGGACTATTAGCAAGTAGCCACTAAGTTGTAATCTATTTGAAATCCACTAATCTAAATGGTTCTCTCATCGTTTACTATTCGCTGATATACATTGATCTGGCACGCGTGCACATTGATCTTGAAACTGAAAATTATTTTTAATTTTAGGCTCAAAAGTACTCAAAAATTGTATGTTTTGTACTGAAATCCTTTAGAGTGTACTAAATAATTAAACTACTCGCCCTGGTTTTCTATGAGCGAAAGTGAGACTATTCGCTCACAGAAATACTCGATTTTGTAGTCTTATTGTTTTAAAAAAGTCTACGATGAGAAAACCGTGCAATCAAAGTAGTGTAAACAATATAGAAATTGTTGTAGTCGTATTTCTTTTTTTTTTTTTGTATTTTCATTTCAGTTCACATGTATTCTTTTCTAAGTTATCACTAAGTAAGAAACCGAGTATTCGTACCCTGTGTATTAATTAAAACCGCTTAGAATAGAATCAAGTTTTGAGGTCGAGGTGTTCTATTGGGCTTTCAAAGTTTATTTGTCAGTTTAAGTAAAACACAAATTAAACTGTGTTAAGCCAAGAAACGAAGAGCGTTTTGCTGCTTGTGTGTTAAGTTTGGTAACGTAAAGATTTGGCAAAAAGAAATGAAAGCGGTCTGTTAAAACAAACAATTCAGTGATATTAACCAAGACACGAAAGGTTCACTTCCAGCGAACACATTGCTCAAAGTATTATTGCCGAAAATCTGATGGAATATCTTCCCTTGTATACATTCCTGCCTCACAATGTATTTATTTGATATGGGGTAGTTTATCACTCTTAATTTCCCCCCTCTTCAATACGAAGCGGCTTAGGCCAGGTTCAAACGTCGAACCTTGAGTCACTAAGAAGTTCGATTTCTGAATCAGTTACGATCAGCACATCTGTTTTTGTGTCGACCTTGCCGTATTATTCGACGGCCGGTCGAATAGAACGGCAGAAGTTCGACTTCTATTCAGACGTCGAACTTCACACGTACCGAATCTAATGCATACATCACAGATACATTATATAAATTATATTATACCCACAGTTCTTCACGTTCAAACAAGGTATCGTGCGCCAAAGGTCTGCTTTGCAAAAAAAAAGACCATTTTCGTCCCCAGGCACAGCTTCAAAATGTGCTTATTTTTCGTTTTTGCTAAACATTTTGAGTAGAAGCAGGAAACACAGCTTGAAATTTTCGTCTTGTCGCCCTGATTAAGAATATTACTGTTTCCAGCAGTTTGAAATCTCAAGAGTTTCGCTTTTAAGAGGTTCTCCTTCCAGGTCCTCCCTCTTGCACAAGGGAACGGGGCTGAAAGCGGAAAATAATTTTAAAAAGCATGACAAATAGTACCAAATTGCTGGACATCAGTCATATAATTTAACAAAAAAACGTTTTCTACTTGTTTGACATCATGCCATGGCATTAGAATGATCACGTGACCATATTTGCTCTTGGAGCATGACAGCGAGGCTTGGCAAAAGAGTCAACAAATTATTGAAAAATTCGTCACGTTAAGACTTTCTTTTAAACAACTCTGAATAATCTAGTACTTTGCTCTCGCGGACCTCAATAATATATACTTTTAGCAGAGGAGTTTTGTAGCGAAAGGAAGTTTAATAAAAATGTAGCTGTCTTCAAAATAAAGTAAGAAGAACGATTTTAAGATAACGTGAAAGCTGTTTAAACAAAAGGACTGTAGGAACTCATATAGTAAAGAGTGCGGGTGAGTCAAGTTGCTTCTGTCTGTGTACACGACCTATATTTTGTTTAAAAATACATGCATTTTGAATTTGCTTATAAATTTTCTGGTAATAAGACAAAAAAAAAGTGTTTTGTTCTTGTACAAGACTACTTTTAATGAAATGGGGGCAGCTTCCATACCTCCCATACTTCCTTATGGGGAGCAGGGTTGGCGCAGCGGTGAGAGCGCTCGCCTCCCACCAGTGTGTCCCGGCTTCGATTCCTGCGGGTTCGATTCCTGCGATTCCTGCGTCATATGTGGGTTAAGTTTGTTGTTGGTTCTCTACTCTGCTCCGAGAGGTTTTTCTCCGGGTACTCCGGTTTTCCCCTCTCCTCAAAAACCAACATTTCCAAATTCCAATTCGGTCGGGATTATTGTCAAGCACTTTATCATGAGTCTCTGGCTCGGGTGACTGCGCAAGCACTCCCTGTGTTTGAGATTAAATTTGCATTTTTACATTTTTTTTTTCCCGTGGGCCTGGAGAATAAATTTCCAATGAAAAAGTTTCCGTTATCAAAATGTACCAGCGTTGGAATTTCTAAAGTGGTTGACTGTGTTGAGGTTAGAAAGGAGTGTAAGGATGCTAGTTACACGCAGTGCTCACGAGTAGTGGCTTGTCTTAAAGAAAGAGACGTATTTTGACACAAGCAGTGCTACAGTGATTTTCCGAATAAAGAACACATCCAGCGTATGAAGAGTCGAGCGTCGGTAACAAATATAGATAAAGCCATCTCCAAACCACTCGCAAGTGCTACAAAGACGTCATCTTTAGATCCAGTAGACTGAAAGAAATGCATCTTTTGTCAGACCGATCTCAAAACGGTAGCCTTGAATCAAATCCAGACCTTTGAGTCTTTGGACAAAATCGTAATTAAAGAATGCGAAGTTTGATAAAGAGGTCAGCTGTAGGTTGGCTGGGATTAGCGACCATATAGCTGCAGAGGGGATATACCATCTTAAGTGCCATACATAGGAAATACCACAAGACGACCAAGAAAAAGACAAAGCCGAAGGAGTTTGTTCAAGTCAGGTTAATTAAGAAAGAAGTGAAGTTTCATGAAAGTTTAAAGCAGCAGAAGTTGAAGACCTTTGACACT
>Ga0126338_10001038_pt1 | contig 17116 bp, 7 predicted proteins | sample OrbCmetagenome_2_FD_92529 | JGI IMG/M metagenome (GOLD analysis project Ga0126338, IMG submission 92529) | Coral microbial communities from Petempiche,Puerto Morelos, Mexico - Orbicella C C metagenome | ecosystem: Host-associated > Invertebrates > Cnidaria > Coral | place: Petempiche,Puerto... | reverse complement strand
TTAGTTTGTAAAAAGTTACCGCAGTTGTGGGAAATATTCCTTTTCTTATAAAGGGAAGTGAATGAGCCTGTGATGGCAATTCGAGGCAAAGCTTTTCACAACTAATTACACCAATCGAGTTGTGCATGTCTTTAAAGTTTTTTCTAAATAGTTTCGTTCATATATGTTAAAACTAAACTATGTTTCTGGTCACGTTCTTATAGTGAACAGTCGTTGCTATCGCCGTTGCTACGTGAAAAAACTTATACCACTGTGTACTTTCCTTAAATTTCACACTCATCTAAAAGAAAATTCGGCAAGATCGTTTCAGAATGTTTTTGATAAGTCCTCGAGGGTCTTAAGTCTGATATTTCCAAGAAATTGAATTTTTCATGAATATCGCAATATTTTAGGGTACCATACCCCCTTAATAGAGGTGTCCGCTGAATAGGGGTTCGTTATAAAAGGAAATATAACACGTTGATTTCGGGACCAGGCTAAGTGTCCGCTTAATTGGCGGTCCGCTTAATAGAGGTTTCACTGTACTGTAATTGTTTTAGTATAAATCTACTAGTTGTTCAAAAATATATACCTAATCCTCTTCACAGACACTTCTAAAACGCCAAGAAGCGGCCGTCATTTTGTTAACAAGGACACACTGCTACGCTACTCAACTATCTATCACAGAATAGATAGAGAGCAGCGTAGCCAATCAGAGAACGGCATTCGTGACAGAACGCTACTAGATTTATACTAAAGGCATTTAGTATCACCCAACTAGTGGACTAATGCAAATCCTGCATTTTGATTGGCTACGCTACTAGGGGACTATTAGTAATAGTCATCGAGTAGCGAAATTGGCGCCGTCGAGCGTGACGCTTTCTTTCGTTTTATTCCCAAATAAATATTTCTTCAACTTGCGTTTGCTAACTTTATTATTACCTTTTCTGTCCGACTAGTTGGGTGATACTAAAACGATTAGACCCTTCGCCCTCGAGGGCCACGGGTCTAATTGTTAATTATTCTCCAAAGTTCTAAAGAACTTTCCCTTCACTTTTATATGGGAGTCCTTCTTGGGGTCTTGTTCTCTCCCTGACAGCAGCCCATCTCTAGTGATGAGTTGCTGTCTCTGTATATTATTCCGCAAGCGACACAATGAACCAGTAAGGGTCAGTAAGAACTAGCGGTTGGTGTGCCTTATAAACTGGCTCATTACTGCGATTCGTTTTGCTTCTAATTGGTTGAAAAAGCAGCGTCAGTTTTCTGAATCAATTCCAAAACTCAACAAATGCACAGGATTATATCATTTATTGTATGACTGAGAAAATTTCTTCATTTTGATTGGCTGACAGCAGGCCAATTTATCGTTAATTTTTAATTTGCCCAGCAATGCAAACTAACGCTCGCACGTTCGCAATTTTCTCAGTCATATAATGAGTGAGTAATCGTTTGAAAGCTTGAGCAATTAATTAAGGATTTACACTACTCGTGATATTTGAAAATTCTTTCAAATTGTACCGGCCTAAAGGCTCGTGCAATGTTGATAAAATTTTCAAACATCACTCGTAGCGGCAAATCGTTGATTGCACTCGCATTCATACGATTTCCTATACTAACCAGTTCCAACGCCTTATTTGGATAATGTGGATTAATAAGATTTGATGTCACTAGAACCCAGTATTCCCCGGTAAACAGCCTAGCAGCGTTTATCTATATCTCAGTCTTTGCTAAATTTGGGTTTGAAACAAAACGGCTCTCAACTGTTTCTGTTGCATCGTTGCGTAAACCGAGCGTAGCTGCTGCAATTTCGTCAACGAAACGCAAATATTAGTGTTCCTACTGAATAAAGAATTTTTGTAAAAGAAAAAAACCCGTCATACAAAAGAGAAAATTTCATTCTTGGGGGAACACCATGCAATATGCCCGGCCTGCTGCCTTATCATGATGAAAACCAGAAGCCCATAGAACACTATAATACATACGGAAGCTCCTACTTATGTGAAAACAAAGTGTGAACATGAATGCGCTTCAGCAGTCCACTTTGTCTTTGATGAATACTAAAGAGGTCTTTTTCCCTGAAATATAATTTTTTTCTCCAAAACGTGGAATTTTTCTGAAACATGAAGATTAATTCAACATCTCTGACCATTTGCAAATCGTATTTTGAAACGATTTTGCTATAATCACTCCTCGATTTAAGTTGAAATTGAGAAATCTGCACACCTGTAGCCATATTTCAACGTAGCAGCGCCCATAGCAACAGTTGTTTACAGTCCAAAAGTACTCACAAAATGGATTCAATACAGTACATTTTAATTATACTTTACAGGAAAGCTTTAAAGATGTGTACTTATGCATGGAATTCTGCATCATGGTCCTGAACATTGTTTCCTCTACCATCTTAGACGCCCCTGCTTGGTTAACATTTCTATGACCGGTTTGTATTAGGGTATTCAATGAAACATTTATGTAAGTCTTTTCTATATACCACCTCCCCCTGCCTCTGCCCCCGCCCCCCCTCGTTCAAAGGGCTAATTTGGGTTTTTGGTGACCGCAGTAAAACTTTAAAGGCTTATTTCTAAAAAAGACCAATTAGACAGATCACCAATATTTCAAGCACGATATCTCGATCCATTGGGTTTCAACCGAATGTTGTCAAATGTTTAAGATTGGTAAATAAAGGACACAATTATCTAGGTTATAAACCAATAAAATTTTCAGTATATGAAATGTTTTTCCTGTTATTCAGTTAATATTGTTAATTTTTTAAAATTTTTTCCCATTTTCGAGAAAAAAAAACCCTCAAAACGCTGTTTCCAGAGGTTTGTCATCTAGACAACTTGCTTACGGACAGGATGAACTTAATTCCATGCTTCTCGAACCATTCATCAGTAGGCTATCGGGCTTGTAATGAACAACACTTTTTAACACTTAGGGACGAGTTATTCATTAACTATTGTGGCATTTGACCTGGAAAAGCTCATATTTGAAGTCACGCCACGGAGTCCTTTAACGTGGTACCAAAACTGTCCCACAGAGTTGTTTTATAAAACAAAAATCATTTCCAGGTATAAAACCCCTTTAAGAGGAGGAGTTTGGAGAAGAAGATGGGAGGATGTGAAAAAGAGAAAGAACCCTACTCATCGTACATCCCCTACGAGTCGAGTCCCTAACTTTAAGCTACTTTAACCCAGTCCCCTGAACTTTACTGTTTGTTCGTAATAAGAGAAGAGACTGCAGACAAACTAGGTTTTGAAACACTTTATTAGATTTACATTGATGCTCGGTAGTTATTAATTTCTACATCTTTCTTGCTAGACACCACCCTTTTATTCACTTCAGTGAATTGCTTTCCTAAAGCTAGCTCAATAAAAGGTTGCCGGGTAGCTGCAAACCTACACCTCAGGTGGATAGAGCGGGCCTTCACTTGAGCGTCGAAAGTAATTAACACTTACTTTGGTCTTGTATTACAACGCTAAGTGATTGGCCTAAAAAATTCGCGCCGCTTTGTCATCCAATCAGAGGTAAAACCAAAACCAATCGTGACTCGCTCACACACACGTTTGCCCGCGCTTCGCGTCCACTACACTGCCTTATAACATACAATAGAAAATAAAGCCAGTCAGAATGCAGGAAAGCCGTTGTATATTCGACGGTATTACATCCAACCTTCCCATCATGCGTCGCGCGTATGTCGCATTGATTGTGTTATCCACTGTATTTTCTATGGCATCTCTCGTAATATACCACGGAATATCCCACTTGTCACTTGTATTTTCTTGGTGTACACAGTCGTCTAAAAGCTTGATTGTGTGTACACCGATAAAATTCAAGTGGCTCGTGGGATATTCTACGGTAAATCACTCGAAAGCGTTGCATAATTAGTATTGGAGTTCTGATTGGTTCAATGGATTGTCTGCGTCCTCTGTGGTTGACTAGAGTGATTAATTACTTTGGTTTTGGTTTTACGACACTCAATTGGACAATCGCTCTCAATAGATAATTTGTTAAGAAAAACACTTTGGCGCTAGATTGCTGTACAATTTTAGTGTCTTTATATAGCTAGTTCAACGCTCTATACAAAATGGGTATGGTTATAGGGTATGTCCACATGTGTGTTTTTAAGGACTATAGCGAATATAGATCTCTGATTAATATATTCCCACGAGTTGGGCGATTGTTTTACGTGTCGTTTATGTTTGTCCACACATTAACGATAAAGGGAATTCTAAACGCTATGATATCACTCTACAGAGCCCGCGATCCTTTTGGCCATCCACTCAAGAAAGACTGCCGCATCTGGGACGAGATATGACGGAGACAGCTATTAAACTAGAAAGCCTGGGTACATTAACCATGCCTTGATTTTTTGAGGTGACGTCAGCATTTACAGACTGATATTGCCGGTTTTCACATGACTTCACCAAAATTCAAACTACAAAACTATTGATTCTCGTTATATTTTACTTTCATGATGTATAAGAGCAGCTGAAAACTAATATTCATACAAACGTTTGCTCCGAATGGGTTCTTGGTTTTGTGATAGACTATGCTTGAATTTCTAAGCTTTTCCGTGACGCGGCATTTAAGTGACGTTCTCAACTTTCTCCATTCAGAAACTTCTCCATTCAGTTTATACGAAATTGATACTCTCAAAAGGACCAATAAGTTTGTCTAAATTTGCTGAAGATTCTTCAATTAATGTACGCGTGATTTCCCCAGGAGCCTAAGGTCATGGGTCCCGGTAAAGATTTGTTGTGGCCTATATTTGTAGTCATTAACTGACTGTAAGCAGCCGTTACTATGGCTGTTACTGTATGAAAAAGCTTCAACCACTGTGCACATCCCTTGAATTCAACGCTCATCCTAATAATCTAAAGGCAAACTCAGCAAAATGTTTTTTTTGTTTTTGATTAGAAAAATGACTTTTTCATCAAAATCTTTATATTTTAGTAACGATTCATCTTGAAGGGCGTTTAGGACGTTTAGCCCACGGGCTCCTGACAAATACTTTTATGTGGTTTACGTGTGGGCGAAAGGCGTAAACTATATATATATATTTTTTAAAAAAAAAAACGTTTTCAGACGTAAACGTATACGCGAGGTCGGCGTCTTAGTTGACAAACTGAGTTGACTACGAAAACCTGTCAGACTAACAAACCTCGATCTACCCATGCAAGTTGTAAGAAATATTTGAAAAAGTATTTTAACACTCTTCAAAGTCGTAATCTTTTGAAACAGATGCTTGAACAATGAAAACAACACATTACGCTCTTAACTCAATGAGGGATTTCGTCGCCTTCCTCGATCGACTGTGGCGTCCGCTAGCACTGCAAATTCCGTGGCACTGGTGATGACGTTCTTATCAACTGTTGCCATCACAAAATGGATTTGAGATTCGTCTTTGCAAAATTCTATCAACAGGTCTTCAAGACGATACACCGAGGCTAGCCGAACGCCTTAGGCATCTGGAATTGTCGATTCAAGGATAGCTTTCATGAGGAGAAATGTTTCTTTAGCTCGATGTGGGTCGATGTGTCAGTCATTACTTGTAGTTTTGATAAATTGTCAACTTCCAAAATCCAAATTTACCAAATGCACTCTCCTCTGTCGTCAGAGTGGAGTTGGTTTTTGATGAATAGTTTGGCTCTGGTGTTTGTGGGTAATCAACAAACATAATAAATTATCCTTGAAATGGAAACATTTTTTAATCCTTCTGACATCCCAGCTGCCCAATTGACAAACATCCTAAACATTAGTTGCCATAATAATGTTGAAGACACGGATGTTACTGCCACCCTCTAGGAAACGATCCAAAATATGTTTATCAGGAATACGAGGCAATCTCGTATCGCCATACTGGAACACCTTTTGAGCCATTTAATTTTCGATTATCAACATTTAGCTTGTGCTTAAAACTTGATATTTACCCTTCACTACGTTTTAAGAGTCTCATGTTGGTCCATGAAATAACTTTTGATATTGAGATTCTTAGAGAGATAAAGGACTACTTAAAAGGTCATAAATCTCAGATATCATTCCTCGTTTTCGTCGTTACTACATCGTGTGCAGAAGTACTTGCGAGTTGTTAATCTCATTAGAAATCTACTCACGAGAGATTCCAAATTCCGAGGATGCTCGTTGCGAGTGGTTTTATATGATTCGTCAGTTTCCAGCTTAAGACATTTAATAGCGCGTTCCTTGAAGAGTCGTAAAAGAATCACATACGCTTTGAAAAATACACAGCGGACTACAAACGCATGACCTTAAAAGTGTAAATCAACCTGAAGGACTTAATTGCTTCCCTGGCCTTAAAATGCAATTACTGCGCATGTAACCATCTTCTGGATTTACAGTGAAATTGTGTTACAAACAATATTTACTTTCTCCTTTTGAAACATCACTGTTGACAGTTTGTCTCCACGTTGTTTGTCTTTCAGAAATCTTCTTACAGATTTTTTTTTAATCTATTCCAGCCTCGGGATACCGTTACTACATATTTAGACGGTTCATTTTAGAACCTCCACGCTCATAAATATGTATTGCAGTTTGTTACTTCCTCTACTTCTAATATTGGCGTAATCCTTTTTGACATTGTATTTTTACTCTCTTTTATGCAAATAAAGACTGAAAAGAATTTTAAAACATTTTTCGATTTAAAGACGTGATGACTTCGTCGTTTGCGGAACACACAGACGGTTTTTCTTCTTCGTAAGCTACTCAGTGTTGGAAAGCTCATTAACAGCGTAGTTTGTAAGGACGCTCTCGATGAACAATGGTGGCACAGTTTGGAATCCGCTGATTCAACTGGAGCTTTCGCATATCAGTCAGTAGTCAGAGTAGTTCTTTAAACTAGTTTGAATGGTTGCGAGCTCAGCTTCTTCTGAAAAAACATGTCTGGATTAAAATTACTGACAGTATTGTTGTGGGTGCCGTAGCATGGGTTAAGGTATTTAGCTTTTCACAAATGTTCAGTGTTCAGTGGCATAGATCTCCCGTTATAAATCAATGTACTTTCAATCAATGTAATCCAGGTTCAGTACTGTCGATAAAGTTTGCTCGCTTTTCCATTCAGTTGTATGATTACTTGCAAACAGGTTTCCTTTCTTACCATGCGGTACAAGCATCTCGCTCTCAATTCTGACGCTTTATTTGTTTATTTGCCAGTTTTGTTCGATTTTCTTTTTTTTTTTGAGGTAATAATTTAGGAGGTAATTCTCGGTTTTTGCTTGGTTCTTTTCTTGGTGTCTATCTTGACCAAGATAGTTAACCATCGAATTCCGTTCACGTTTGATAATATTTACAATTCCTTTTTACAATAGCCAAACTTTTTCCCTGAGCTCAGATTTTTTTTCTTTTTACATCCTCAACACTGGTAATGTACTGTATTCCTGGGTCTTGCTCTCTCCAAAAAAATTTACAAGCTCTCTGAGGGCGCAAGCATGATGAAAAAGTGTCGAAGTTATAAAACTCGAAAAGGTAATGGACGAAATACGCTTGCTTCCTCATGTAATGGAAACCAAGAGTTCGATGATGCAAAACTGAAAGGAAATAGCTAGTTTAGCAATGAATCGGGTCAAAAAGCCTATAATCATGATTTTAGCCTGTTGTAGTAAGAAAAGGATTGCAATGGTATTTTCTCTGTATTGCAAGCCACTCCAGTGTTTTAGATCAATGTTCTTTGTAGCAAAAAGAATTGCTCTCTGATCAAAGCTAAGTGGACATTCCTAGCAACTATGCCAGGCAAGAAAAAGAGGACCTCGTGGATCTTTAATTTAGTAACATCCATACAACCTTCCAAAAAGTCACAAAAGCAAAATGTTGGAAGACCCAGAATAACATAGAGAGGGAGGAAGAGTTTGCATCCGTGGGCCGTGGGAACTGAGAGCAGCCGGCCGTATTTTGGTGGAAATCATGAAACGAATGACTCAAACAAGCCACTTAGTTGAATCGAAGATCTCGGCCATTGCTGCCTCGATACATTAAAGCCGGATTAATCGACGGTTCAGCTATGCTAAAGTTGTAACTACCACCTTAAAAATGTTTCTGGTCTCTGAGAGCACAATGCAGAGATTGCGGTGTCGGCTGTTCATAGAGCATGCAGCAAACTTTAATCCAAAAGTCTTCGTTTCAATGATTCAGTGGTTATACATCCGTCGAATGCCGACTGAAGAGCAGTAAAGTCTCGACCTGTGGCATTCATTTGTTGATGAATCAGTGTTCGCTCCTTCTTTACATGCATAGGCACAAGAAACACGATGCAATAAGTTGCTTTGTATCTATGCGTATTCTAATATAGCACGGCGATTCTAAGTGAGCCCAACATAAGCAGAGTAAGAGCATTCTTTTTTGATGATTGTGCTTCACCTGAATTTGCTCACCATGACAAGTATGGGAAGAACCATGGACGTCAAAAAGTTGTAATAACTGAACTAAATGAATCTTTTTAAGCATTGAACTCTTGGCAAAAATTGCTCTTCTTCAAGCCAAGAATTGGTTGCAATTTATACCCTAAATATTTCATGTTATTTCGTAGTTATATTCAGGTTGCAAGTGACTACAGCTTCACTGGATTAAACGTGTCATACCATGAATTAAACTCTCAAGTACCTTTGCTCTCAAAAAAGCAAACCATTCTTTGATAGTTGACCGGTTGAGGGCTGCACGTTTTCCATTATAGCTAAATAACGGCTTTCTTGTCGTCTAAGAGGGCAATGATTCCATGTACTGACAAGAATGCAGGAACTAAATGAGACCTGGGGAATCTTCAAGTTAGGTCGGTAGTAAACTCCAAAACGTTTTCCAAAGAAACTAATTGCTGGAAGACACAAAAAAATATGGAGATCGGTAAAAAAACCTTGCAGATTAGGGTCGGAGTACCAAAATAGTCTTACGGTATAAGTACCCTGCGAGACAATGATTTCCTTCTCTTTCTGTCGGTACAAAGCTGGAAATCCCCTGATCCGGGTTGCTCGAAGACCACCGGATAAATCGCTATCCAGTGGATAAATGGTATCAAAACAAACATGCTATCCACTGGATAGTGATTTATCCGGTGGATAGCGTTATCTACCTTTCGAACAACCCGGGCCAGGAAAATAACTGTGCGTATAGGTGGAATTCATGAAGCGAAGCACAAGGAAGATGGCGCCCGGATCCGAAGAACCGGCAACAGAGCTCGGGGTAAAGATGAAGATCGTAGCCTTTTGGGCCGTAAGAAACGAAAGGATTAGCTGAAGGCAGTTATGAATAAAATTGTTAATACACTGTTGAGACCTTTTTTGGCAAAGGTACAATTCCATTTTGTTCTGCCAAAAGCATAGTTATAGCAAAGAAGCCAATTCTTAGAAAAGCATTTACACTTGAAGGCTTATGTTTCATCAGTGAATCAGTGTACAGTATCGAATTTAGATTAGCCTCATCGATCTTGTTGTCTGGAAGAAGCTAAGCAAGGTCATGAATCATCAAAAAACATTTGTTAGTTGAAGAACGTAGGTTCCTTTTTCATCAACCTTCTAGGAACATTAACACAATAAAAAAAACTCGTTCATTCTTAATGGTGTCTCAGCGCTTTAAGCCTGACTACAATATAATGGCGGTAAGTTCAATGGAGGACAGCAAGAGGGAACGTCTTTGCCCTTCTTACAATTGTGGTCATGCAAGTCATGCTAATAAAACTTTCTCATACATATGTCAAATAAATAAAGCGGAAATTTGCACCAGAAACGACAAGGGTTCTTTCTTCAAGAGCTACTTAATGCTTGTACATCATTGCTCCGGTATACGCTCAGAATATTTCGACAGTTTCGTTGTTGCATTTAGCTTGGGGTGGACTTCTATTTGACTTTTACATGAATTTTCAAACATCCTTTGATAATTGACAATTATAACGCAAGACTTTCTGTGGCTGCTCACTTGGCTTTTACTTTCAATTGGCTGTTTTGGCAGGGGTACTCAATCCTCGAAACTTTGAGGAGATTTAATTACTTTCATAAACAGATATACATTTTTACAATTTTTGGCTACAGCGTCCTTCTCTTCGCTGTGGATTGTCAGTTTGTACCAGTATTTTTCAGCAATGTATTCAGATATTTAAGCATGGCATGGCTAGAACGTTGATATGAAAAGTGAAGCGGAAAGCCAAAAGGGCCATCATGAATTCGCCTGTATGCATGGAATTCAGCCACACGCATTTCCCTCTCTTCATAAAGTTTGGTATTCCCAAAACCAAAACAAAATATCCATCCATCACCGAACAAAAATCATTGATTAAAACGTTTTTCTTGGTCAAAGTATGTTTTGAATTATGCACTCCGTTCATCTGGTGGAGGATTTTGTAGGAAACGCAACAAGATTATGTGTGTTCTTTGAGGTCATTATATCGTGTTCAGTTCCTGTGGTTGTCTAGCACCTTTCAGTTTTATTAAGTTGTGGTCAGAATGCATCACGCATATTTACTTTATGGTGTTCAGCAAAATTTACTCTCAGTCCTAAAAAAGAAAAGGACAAATCTTTACTATCACAATGAGAGGCAGAGACTGCCCGACCTGACTTTCAACTCATAAGTGGATCGATTTGACGATGGCTAGTTTGGAGCACGTACATAATGTCCGGTAATTACTGACCGGAATTTTGATAGCAACAACACTGCTGGAAAATCTGCAAAATGTTTGTTTTAGTTTGTTTTAGTTCAGCTTTAGTACAATTTGTCTGGCCCATTTTCAACTAAGTTTACCTTTTCAAGGTCAAGCCTAACGTTGTTTATTTAGCAATGATATCAAAATTTCACTCAACTTTTTCACTGTTTCGTAAGCTCGATGACATGCATATGCCCAGAATTTGAATTTCGATTAAAAAAAACACAACTGATTAAACCGTGAGAAAATGAACGATATAAATTTAGACTCACTGTGTTCATTATACATTAATTAGTCTACTAAATTTGGAAGACCATGACAAGTATTGCACAGACAAAATATAAGCGCCTTTGTCTTAGGTCTTGCACGCAAAGGTTATGGGTTCAAAGAGAGCCCGAATTTTCTGCAAGGTTTCGCCAAGCCGGCTATGAATTCAGCTAGGCATCAAATGTGTTAGTGCTTAAGTGAATTTATAAAATGAGTTACTTTCGTGTAAGAAACCTGTTTGTGGCTTGCCTCGAATGGGAGGAAATTGCCCTAAATAAAACGTTGTTTACAGTTGTTTATCAAACTAATTAGGGGATTCTTTATAAACCCGCAATGTCCCACCCCCAGTTCAAGATTTATAACTCGACTCCGCCCTCCTGTCGAGGCGTTTTAACGTTTAGAAAACTCAACTGAGAAATCATGGGAGATTTCTAAAGAGAAATGTGTTGTATGAAGATGAGACTCTGCGGCACACACAAGAGTGACATCTTGGACTCCATTGTATGCAGCACTTCCGAGCTCAGGCGGTTTTGTCATTGTTTGGGTACCTAATGCGATTCTTATCTGTTTACTTGGGGCAAACCTTCTCAAACGTGAACAAATATTAGGTTTTTATTTCACGAAAGTTGACAAAAACTCAGTTTACAACCATAATGTAAAGTCTGTCCCTTAATCGTCGATCTGTCCTTACCGATGGGACGGTTTATGTGACCATTTGCTCTCACCATAATAACCGAAGCGACATACCTAGTTTGAGGCAGTGGGACTTTAGTAGCGAACGTATTGTGGAGAGGTTGTTCTTTCTAACTTGTTTTAACCTAATAAAATCTCATAACAAAGCGTCTTTGCTTTACTGCGGTTGGTAAATTATCAAAATGGCATATTTAGAAGCGATAAATGTAGTATCAAATTAATTACCACAATAACGCTTCTTATTTTTTCGCCCAAACTGTTTCGAAATTGGAATCTTTCCATCTCTTCTGGTCGCTAGCAATTGTTAAATCCGATTTTCAACTTCAATGTGCCTTTAACCTGGCCCTAAGAAGTTTTCGAAGTACCTAGACTAGTAAGTTTTCCACTCGGTGGCTTAATTTCAGTGTAGGAATGGTTTGTTCAAGTTTGCCCGAAGTTTCAAGGAGGCAAAACGAAGCCTTCTTTTGCACGATTTGAACTGAATTTGTAATTTAGAGGATCGAAACGTTGATTCTGACTAACGTATGCCAGTTGTCGTATAACAAAACAGAAAAGACGGTCACAGTAAGATCGAAATAGTTACATTGGCTATTAACTGACGTACCAGAAATCCTTGTTGAACAACTCCCAATGCCGTGAATGATGAAGCCGTCCCTACATATCACTCGAAATAGCTCATTTTCGTCTAGCCGTCTTTCCCACTAAGACCAATGGTATTTAGACACAGCTTTAGCGTCTGTGCCAAAGTGTTTCTGAAATAAACACTGGACAAAACGTTGAAGAAGGCCCCAGTACTCGCTGCTAGATGTGACAGGTCGACATTTTGGTCGAATTCTGGACCCTGTCAGAACACTTGGACACTAAACCAAAGGTTCCCTGTTTTTCATCAATGCACTTGGAAATGCGACAAGGCACTATTACGACAATCGTGAATATAATATGCCTTTATTTCACTGTCTACTTGTATTTGAGACAACTAGTTTACAAGTAAATTAACTGATGCGTGCTAGATGTAAATCATTTGGGAAGACTCCCTGCAACAATCATGGCCAACTTAATGAGATATGAAACAGTTGCCAGCTCTTTCTACAGTTCCAGTCACTCTGCGTTCTATCACCTATGGGGAATGACTGGTGATGAGTTTTAAATATGCATACTAGACAACGGCTTGGCGTAAAATCTTAATCATTACACAACCGATTCTCATTGATGAGAATCACCCTCCCGAATTACTTGCACAGGCATTCTAAAGAACGGTCGAGGAGTCATAAGTTGAAACCCACGATCAAATCCACCTTCATGAACTGCTGTTGCTACGCTGCCTCTGGGCTTAACAGTTCCTTTTATAGATAACGATTCTTGAATAATTTGCAATATTGTTTTATTTGCTACCTTAGATGACAACACCGATGTCTCTAATCTTCCCAGATGCTGTAGCCCTCTCGCTGTGCTACAGCTATTGTCCCCAATACAATAACGCAGGAACAGAAGAAAGCTCTTCAAATGGTCACTGAAATTCTTCTTCCACAGCGTGTTCGCAATCATCATGAGTTGAGCAAATAATCTCTGCAACTGATTTTCAAGAGCTGGATAGACACACTTTTGGAACATTTTATTGAGATTTCGTTCAGGAAGGAAGGCCAAATGTGGTTTATTGTTACGCTACAGATTGTTGTTTGAGGTTCCCCATCAATTCCAATGCCCAGACATGTTGTGGCCATCCAGTTCTTGAGCTGCGACGTGGCGGAGCAGAACATCTCTGTTTTTCGTCACTACTCTATTCACAAAAAAATGAATAAGCAAATTAGCAAAAGAAGATTTAATCCCAGCTATCAATAACACTAAGAAGTCACCATGATTGTGTCGACATTTCAGTTGTATGCGGCGTACTCCATCGCAACTAAAATAGGTCAACATGCAAGCATATGATGAACATAAAACAACCAAACAATCTGTTCAGAATTAACTACACATTTAATAAAGAAAAGAGATGGAACCCCATCGAGAACCTTTAAAGTATTGTGATGCGAGAAAATCGCGTTATCTCTTTCACCTTCTGAGATTTGGTGCCATAATTTGTAGCTTTCGTGATGAGCCCATCTTGTCGGAACGCGGAATATCGATGCAGTACCTACCGTGTTCAGTTTCTTCGGTTAACATTTTGACCATGGTCAGTTGTTAAAGTACTTAGGACTGCTATTAAATAGAAAGCAATTAAGAAATAATGACCTTAGCAGGAAACTCCACTCGAAAATTGTATTTTAGTATTTCAAGGTCCCAGTGAACCCCCAGAAATATCAAGATGTTTTCCTGTTATTTACCTTTGGCGAATCCACTTGATCAAAGCTACTGCTATCATTGCTATCGGTTTCGTTGTTGTCTGTTTTGCGGCGGGATTCCTCAGCAGGCGTAACGATTTCCTGGCCCTGGGCTTCGTCTTCGAGTTGATTTTCCAAATGATGAATATAACTCATAGCCAATTTCAGTGTTTTGATCTTAGATAGCTTAGTGTCAGATGGAACATTAGGAATGTGCTTCCTCAAATCATCAAATGCAGCATTGATGTTTTGCGTGCGCCTCCTTTCCTTCCTGCTGGTTGCTGCTTTAGGTTTGGCTTTTCGTCTCCTACAGCCTCCACCAACGTCTGGCCTGTTGGCGGTAGAACTACTTTCTCCATCGAAATCTGTCCCTTGAACGTTACGATCTTCCATGTTTCAATGTCACTAACTTTGTAATTTCAGACCGACACGGCTACAGCGAGAACCGTTGGTGATATCTCGGTCAGAACTGTCCGTATGGATGTTTTTTTCGTGTTCACAAGGCAAACAGCTGCCGCACAGGTTATGAGAAAGTTTTACGTATGTTCCTAGAGCTCGTAGGTGCTATTGTTTTCAAACATGTCTCGGTCGGGGGGGAATCCGTCCCAGAATCCAACCCGAGGCCAGTTCACGTGCGTGCGTGTTGACCGATATCTCTCGACGATTTCCGCTCCCTTATCGGCTTTGACCTAACCTAGGACTGACATATGTTCAATTGTTAATTCTTGCTTGCCTGTGTTTTATTTCTTCATTAAAACGATTTTCGCGCCATAATTTAAAGTAGCCGAAATAGAGCTTGAGAGTGTTCGTTTTTTGTCTCAAGGCTTGGAACAAAGGTTTCTTCTGGAAAAGGCGACCTTTTTCCCCAGTCTAAAGGTCTCTAAAGTTCATATTAAACCATAAATATTCACAAATGACAGGAGAACCTGATGTATTTCATTTGTTATCAATTTACACAACTTAAACACTGTTTGTATTGACAGTTTAGAAACGCATCTGGAAAATGGCGGAAACTTTCGCATAACTTTCCGATCAACGACAGAAAAATCGATCACTATCTTCGAAATGCACTTAGAAAATCAAGCCTATTCTTCCTGATAAATCGTGTCTTATTTCCTGTAACAGTGTTCTTGCGTTCCACAACGTTCCAAAAAGAAATGTCTTGAATAACTTGAGATGGAAATTTGTGCAAATATCTCGCAACTTGTTTCAGTTAATTATTGTTCGGCTAGTACGTGAGCATTCGACGGACTCAGGAAGTGTTACAAGATAAAATTTAGCCAAGCGATAATATTTTTTTCGTAAAATCGTAATCGATGTTTTTGCTTCGGGTTTCCGTATTTGCCCCATCCTTTGTCATGTCACGTTCTTCAAACAAGACTGATTTTGGTAGACCCAATCCGGCCACCTGTATCATGGCCACTAACCTTCCTCGCTTAGAAAGTATACGCCACGACACTGTAAGATCATGAGAGAAAAACAGAGAATGGTTATGGTTTTCAGTCTGATCGAAGTGCATGATGTAAAGGTCACAGAACAATTCGGCAATGTGTAAACTGATTCTTTTTTACACTACAATTTAGCGAGTTGCACCTGAGTATTTGAAATATGGGGAGGGATCAAGGTAAGGCGTTTTATACCAAAATCCCCACCGCAACTAAATAAATAGAAGTCCGGGCGATCCATGCAAATCGACAGCTCGCAATGTTATTAATTAAAGGCATTACCTTCTAAATGACAGATGAAAAACCACAAAGGTTGGAGCTATCAAAGCCGGATTTCTCTTCGTAAAAATAGTATCACGGCGACAGATCCAAATGAATAGTAATAGGACATTGGGTTGTGTTGGCAAAACGAAGTGAGAATCGAAGTACATAAAGCTTTCCGTCTTTCAGCATGTCACCCAGTTTAATCCAGTTTAGTTTTGACACTTCGTGTCTCAACTATTTTAGCTTTTCTATCATCGTGTAATATACATAACCAATTAATTTACATTTGAGAGGAAACTTTGACCTTCACTCGATTATTAGCAGCTTTAAGTTGATCTTAGGAAGGTATAATTTAATCTTAATTAAACCTTTGGCAACCCACTCAGTTCAATGATGTGTTACCAGTTCTGAACGCTACGATGAAAGTCAATTCAAGAAATCACAGCAAGAGCCAGATAATAAACCAGTCTCATACAAAGAGAGCTCTAGCAGAATTCTTCATGAACTTGCAATTGAAAAAATACACGTAAATACGTTCTGTTTTCCCATTCAGTTTGTGGTTTGACCTTGAAGCCTATGCCATATTTTGAGAAGTAAAATCTCTTTTTAATTTCCTAGCTCCTTTGGCAACCCACTCAGTTCGATGCGTTACCAGTTCGGAACGCTACGATGAAAGTCAATTCAAGAAATTCAAGGGCCAGAAAAGAAACCAATTATGTCAGAGAGAGAGAGAGAGTTTTAGCAGAATTAATATTCTTCATGAACTTGCATTTGAGGAAAATACACATAAATACGCTATGTTTGCCTATTCACTTTGTGGTTTGACCTTGAATCTAATACTATATTCTTAGAAGTTAAATCTCTTTTTAATTTCCTAACTCCAAATACTTGCGTTGTCTGTATCTTCTTTTGAAATGTCACAAACAACGAAGATTACTGGAATGTCAAGGGGCTGGCATATGTGTTTGTTATAGCAAGGGCTAAAGACTATTGCTCTTTATACGGGGTGGAGGGGGGGGGGGACTTCCTAATAAACAAGATATTCGTAGTATTTATAAAGAACGAAATCTTCATTTCTTCGTACAAACTTGATTGCAGTGCGGCGAGTTCACTGATATCCTCTGAAGAATCTAATCTCGTGTTTTTTTTTGCTCTCGCCATTCCAATCTTGTGAATTTGGCCAGTTTGAGGGTTCGGTAAGCACGATAATGCACAAGTCATTTTGAAGCGGCCTGAAATTCTTTTCAGAATGAAGGAAAGCTTAGCCCAGTAGCTTATCGAGGTCGCAACTGAAAGGCTAGAAAAAGGGTATCAATTCAAAGTAGTGGGAAGGAGTAGAATGGACAACTAAATCAGAATACTGATGAAGAGATTCATATAAAAAAAAAAAAAAAAAAAAAAAAAAGGGGGGGGCCCCCCCCCGGTCTCTTTTTTTTTTTTATTAAATATTAAATTTTATTTTTGTTTTTTAAAAAAAATATTTTTTAAAAAATAATGGAAAGAAGATTGGGGG
>Ga0126338_10001037_pt1 | contig 17130 bp, 8 predicted proteins | sample OrbCmetagenome_2_FD_92529 | JGI IMG/M metagenome (GOLD analysis project Ga0126338, IMG submission 92529) | Coral microbial communities from Petempiche,Puerto Morelos, Mexico - Orbicella C C metagenome | ecosystem: Host-associated > Invertebrates > Cnidaria > Coral | place: Petempiche,Puerto... | reverse complement strand
GGCACTATGGGCTGATAGTGTCTCTCCGCGGATGAACACTATTGCGTCACGTGATCAGTTTAAACCAATAAGAATCGGAGAAAATTTAGTGGTGAACTATAATTATTTATAAAAAAACATTGGAAAAAGTGAAGCCACTAAGAAAGGAACTTGGAGTAAAAGGTAACAAGGTGAAAAATAATTGCTTTCGGAAACCAATTAAATTGCGAGTCATATTTCTTACTTTAAATATATTTGTCAGATGCCAATCAGCCTCTGCCTGGCCTGGGCTCTAATTCACAAATCAGTAAATTTCACATCGTGATATTTATACTGTAATAAGTTCGAATTGCAGATACCTGACTTTCAATCCCAATTATTAATTTTGATAACCTAAAGTGAATACGATAATTATAAATTATGCTAATTATGAGAACAAACGTGTAAGCAATTAATGTAAAGGGCTAATTTATCCGTGCGTGTCGATCATGGATGGAAAAATATCAAAAAACACCTTCAAGCTTTAAAGCTTATATTTACCGATGACTCAGTATTTTTGCATTATGTAATTCAATTCCATATAATTAAGTTATAATTAATATCTCCGTCGTCATAATCCGTTAAGCGGAAGTTTCTCGTGTCTTCCGGCATTCTGAATTAAACTAGCTTCGCAAATGTGGGATGAAATTTTGTTACTCCATCTAAGATTAACTTATATTGAAACACTAATTTCAACACTGGGTTTCAAGGAACTGCTACGAGCTTTACACTAACGAGAGAGAATATCGCAAGCGATAATCTTTTAAACAATTAATACAGGCTTTATCGAAAGTAAATAATTATACTGTACGAGTTAGAACGTGGGCTAGTTCGAAAGTATTGCTTACATCAAAAGCTTATGTTTCGCATCAGTTATTTTGCAAGCACGTCCAACTTTGAGAATAGGGTATAAATGGCTGATATTTTCCCCCGCTGAGCAAAGAATGGTCTTAACTGCGAGTCGTTAATTGTTGTCATTTGCAAAACAAATAGAGACTACGACAAACTAAGCGAAACCAACTACTTGACATAAGTTCATGAACTGAAGTTAACCTCCAGCTTACCTGTAGATCGAAAAACATACTGTATCGTCGAAATATGCAATATTGGTTTTCGTCCAGCCATTTTACTTTCAACTTGTATTCCTGAAGAGGAACGCAAAGCAATTGTGTAAACATGTAGAGAATTTCTCTTCCACGAATTAATTTCAAATCACTGAGGAGCACAGACTAAACATGACAGTGAAACGCCAGGAAACCAGGCGAAAATCACAGGTTGATTCATACGCACATAATTTTTGCTGTTGGAATGTTCTTTGCTCCTACGTTTCTCAACATCAATCACTTTCACGTCCGCGACGACTCCTCTCTCGTTAGTAGGCGAATGCCTCATAGCGCCAAACGTGGGTTTGTAGTTGCTTCTCTTTTCGTCGACGAGAGCTTGTTTAAAGTTGTTGATGTTCCACGAGTCTCCCATCGATCAGCCCCCATTCATTCAGTTATTTCGCTAACACAAAACACGCACAGTTGTGTGACTCCGGTCTGGGGGAGGGCGGAAGTCGGACAAAACGGGTTCAATATTGCGTGAAATAACTCGAAAACTTGGCCAAGGATAATCCTCGCAAATTAAAAAATATATATATAAATTTAACACACCTGAAGGTCGTTAATGAACCTGACAGCGGTTCTCTTCAAAAGCTGACACTTTCTGATGACCGACGATGTAGAAACTCCAAGTTTAAGAGTTTCGTGATGAACGCTACGTTTTCGTGACGTGACGTCACCAGGCGTTAAAAATTTCTCTTGAATGTGAAAATATTAACGTCACTAGAACAACACGATTTGGAAACCACGGCAATATTAGACTCTTGATGCAAATTGTGAATTCTTCAGACCAATTAAGATTTTTTCCGTGCTACCGATCTCCTTTTACGGCTATAAGAACAGACATACTCCTTAAAAAATTGCCACAAAGATGGGCAAAGTTAACTTTGTTTATTTTCTCGTCCGTGACAAAGTCAATAATAGAAAAATTTGAACTGTGCAGTGAGTATGACTACGGTTTGGGAGGTATTTTAAGCTAGGATGAAAGCGACTAGTGAGCCGAAGAATTTTCCAGTCTGGGAATTGAGATTTCTCTGGTTTTTGTCCGTTCTTCGGCCATTCAATGAAATGCTTCCTTTCCTATCGCCAACCCAACTCACCATTTTTTTTTTTTCCGGGAAAAAAAATTGGAATAATTGTATTTCTCTTTTCTCGTGTTTCCAAAACTTCTGTTATGCTTATGCTTGTGTCACAAGAGGACCGGGTTTTAGTTTTAATTCCTTTTAATACAACGGACTGTAGCATCTCAACAAAATCGCCCACGGAACTTGAAACATAAGCGGCAGGCAAAGGAACTCTTTTATCGCGATAACCGTCGAAAGTAACAACCTCGTTACTCTCGAAAGGTCTGGTAAGCTGGGCAGTTCCTCGCAAGCTTCCACCTGGGAGAGGAAAAACTAAAAACTCCCTAAATCGATCATGATAGCTCCAGTTGCTCGAGATAAGGCTTACAATACCGAACAAGAGCCGTAAAATGAGTCTTCTCTGCAAAAGATGAGAAAACTGAAAATCCTCCTTTTCGCCGCAAAACTCTGAGAAATGTCTTACCAACCCAGCAATGGGACAGAACATTTCCTTTTTCTCCTTTTCACAAATCCCTCCAGAGTTCGGCAGAATACACGTGATGCTATCACTTCTTCCTACTTAGGAAGCGCGCAAATTGGTTTATTCTGAAAAATAAAGTTGGTTTGCTTGAATGGACCACGTCAAGAGAGAAAAATGCAGGACCACCAGTTCATTTCCACTTGTTAGCTTTCCGAACTAATGTCATTTGCGGTGCCAAGGACCACAAACCTAGCGCAAAAATAATCCGTCCCAAAGAAAATACTCTCAGTCAGTGTGGGTGATATTAGCCTATTTCATAGCTGAAATAGCACGATGTGCAACCGCGCGCCTGTGGTCATATTGCAGTTCTCGCAAGGTCTCGCATGAATGGCTTGAAACCCTTTGAGAGGACAATAGAATAAACAACAGAAACAATGCCCCCTAACCCCAAAACAGTAACAGCTGCTGAAATGACGACAAATAGATTTACAAGCTTACGAGAGCTGCCGCACTACCGGGGTCATGTTCTAATCTCAATATTTAAGTAAACAAAACTCAATCGAACAATCGAACTTCTCCTCATCCGAAACCTTTCCAACATAGAAAGTGTCCGCTTGGCCGAGACTATGTGGAAGTGAAGGTGTCTGTTGGCAGAGATTTTAAGTGTGATGGATCGATCAAAATCGAAAGTTGCTATACGCAAAGCTCTCTATGGTTTCCTCCCATTCCTAAGTAATATAAATCGCCGGAACAGACTCGAGCGAAAACAAAACAACACAGACCACACGAATAAATGTTAAACAATTTAATACAACAGTAACGTCACCACCCTTCCTTTAAAGTTTCTACAAAAATAGAAATATAAGAGTGATATTATCTTGTCTGAAAAAGAAGTCTAATTTTTTGGATATGTACTTGTCACTTTAATTCTTAAATCAGGCAAAATCACGGTGTTCTAAATTCCATAAAAGCTTTGAGAGTTTCTTATCTCTAAAGATTCAAAATAAATTCAATAAACATCATGCAACGCAAAAAACGAAGTTCACTCGTTTCCAACTATAAACTTGTTCTTCTTATGGACGCTGCCGGAAAATGTTTCGATGAAAAAGAATGCTATCGAAACAAAATGAAACGTCGGCGTGTTTTTCTGAAAAGACCTTCTAAAGGAAAAATAGTTTGTCCGCCAGCTCCCCGCTGGGAGCTTGGTGCAGCGACTGTCCAACAAGGAACGCCAACTTGTGGGCATACTGGCATGGAGCTGGTACACGAACGGTGCCCTGAAAGAGAAAAAAACAAATCAACCGTTACAATAATTCACCATCTTTTTACATTTGATACAAGTAACGACGCAACGATGTGAAAATGGCAGATACTTGTTAAGTTGTTTACATGATGATTGCAAGAACAGTTTCCCTTATAGGGTTCTTTAAGATATTTTGTCGACCAAATTCAGCATTGTTCGTCACATTCGAAACCACTGTGGACCAAGACTGTACGCGAAATCATGTAACAAGAATTTGTTGCAGCTCGCACAAAGCTTGAAGATTCTTTTACATGTTAAGCCATTTACACTCTCTACTTTTTCAGGCCTGTTAATCTGTTATCAGCCAAACATTTCTACGCCCTTTTAGTGCCAACAACAATTTTTTATACAATATAGACAACAGTGTTAGAAAGTGTTACGCTCGCAGAACAATTACGATGAGTACGTTTAGAAACACAAGAAAACGTAGTTAACCGCAATGAGAGCAGCCGCAAAGGGGTGTAATCAGTCAACTAACTAGTATTTCAACTGTATATTTTAACACCCGGCATAGTCAATCGAACGTTCGGAAATCGAACTCAATCGAACCAAATTCAATGGATTGCGTCCAATTGTTCGGTGAATAAATTTGCTTGTCCAAAGATTATCCTATGTAGTCTCGAAAACACGAAAAACACTTGTCACAGTGAAGTAACTCGAGCCTCGAAAAACTTGTTATTGATTTTCAACACCAGTTTTACAAAAATCAAGAGTTCAGATATCAAAAGTTCGATTTAGTTCGATTGCCTAATTATTTTTGTGTGAGTTCGATTTGGTTCGATTGAGTTCGATTGAAATACAGTTCTAACCGGCCAGTTGTAGTACAAGTGAGTCAGCTTGTATGTCAAGCGCTGGAAGTGGTCTGGTGTCAACCCGGAGCTGTCCTCAATCACGTTGTAATGGGTTGGGGACACTGTTCCTTGACGAACGGACTGGCTGACAAGAAAGAAGTCATACCTAGAAAAAAAAACAAACCAAGTATGTGCTGATTTGTTCAAACGAGTTGGTTCACAGGCGCCACGAAATCAAAACAGTGTCAAAATCTCTCTCTCTGTACAAGCGGTGGACCAGTTCTCCCTAGCAAGAAATCACAAACTTACACAATTACACACTACATAATAATATAAACAATTTCATTACCATTCTTTACGCGTGATATCAGAATCAACGACAGTGCCAGGAGGTGGGTTTGTCAGATTAACAGCATCTCCAGATCTGTGGAAAATCCTGGCACTGATCCTCTTCTTCACAATGACGACCGAAAACTTGGGTCTAAAAATAAGAAATACGAAGTGACGCCCATACAAATTACAATTTTAGCAAAATAACATCGGAAAACTCGAGTCTAAATAAGCAAATAAAAAGTAACACTAGTAGAACGTCAGCAAAATAGTATCAGAAAACTTGGGTCTAAATAAGCAAACAGAAATTAACACCCCTAAAAGTTAAGCAATTGCGAACGCGAGAGTTCAGACGTAACTTCTTCAAGTTATATTGCTTTCAGTTGTAGTTTTGTTTTTTAAATAATTGTGATTTTTCTTTCCAGCAAATGTGGTACCTAATGGATGATCTAGTCTCCAACGCATGTCATCAATAGCCACTTTGCCACACAACAAAAATCCATACTACAAACGAAGTGTTGCCCATGTCAGGGCCCAAAGAAGTTTTTAAAAATACAATTTTCTAACAAAGATTGCCACCACAAACTCACTGGTGTTCTACACTACAGAAATCATTACAAATTATCATTCTAGCCATAATTACTACGATTCTCAGTTGAGTAGAGCACCACGAAAGTTTGGTCATCAGGTTTTAAATGTGAAAATCGTGTTGTTGTCACCAACAACTGGCTCCGTTTCCAGTGGCAACTTGTCGACCTTTGACGTCACTGACAGCAAGGCGCACGAAATTGTAGGCAACGCGACAGGCGACGCACGGCTGTTGATATTGTTACCAATGCAAACGAAGTAAGTGGCCCGTGACCACACCACATTTATGAGGCCAAAACTATGTCAACAAACTTCTGCCGTGCCTTATTCAACTGATAATCGTAGTAAAAGAGATGTCAGTAGTCCTTGTTCTTTAATGTTAATCAATGAGATCAGGGAGCAATAAAATGGAATTTCAAAGTGTGTCAAAACCCCGTGGCAAACATATAAAGCACCTCCGTCAATGCACCAACAGGTCCAGACAACTTACTTGTAGCCACCCGAAATGTCTTGGAAGGATGCCTTCAGCTGTGGGACTTCATGTTCCACAACAAGCCGCAGCTGTCCATCACCCACGCCATCACGGTAAATGATTATTCGCTCGGGCAAATCACCGTTTACCTCATGGTATCTCCTAAGAGCGGCTGTTGAAGAATCCAGAGAATTCAGGTGTTAACTCTTATATGTACAAGAGGGTTCAGTGACAAAAGTGCCCCTTTACAAAAATTATTGTATTAAAGGACCCTTGTCAGCCTCCGTCATTGATGCCATCAAAATTATTGATATTGTATGGTGGAGCGAAATCTTATTGCTCAGATTACTACAAGCTGTGTTCCTGAAGGTAAGTAATTTTCTTAAGTAGTTTCACAGTGATTTCCTTCGTTTCAACATGTTCCGAATAAAATATAAAAGCCAAACGCTCGCATGCAAACAAAAACAAAGGTGTGGCTGACTAGGACCCTTTAAGAACCACGTCTATAAATAAGATTATTGAAAATAGCATGAGGTGTAAGTTTTAACATGTTAAGTGCAGCCCTTGGTACTTTCTGTAATTGTACTGTAGTATAAGTATCAGAATTCTGATTGGCTGTGTTTTTTTTAATAGGATGGAATACGCTAAAAAAAAAATATTGCTGCCAAGTTAGGATTTCATAAGAAAGAAACTCGGCAGGCACCAACAGGTTGGTGCCTGCCAATCACGATAACATACACTATATGTATATTTCATATATTCATTTGAATTCTTCACCATTTACGGGTATATTACGAACTCGCAATGTGGCTAGCTCTCAGTTGGCTTGATAGCTCAGTTGGTAGAGCACTGCACTGGTATCACAGAGGTCATGGTTTCGTATCCCATCCAGGCCTTCTTTTTAGGCTTCAATTTCACAACTGCTTAAGTTGTGTGTATAACTTCGGTGATCAATCATGTCTTGATAATTATACACTACCTGTCATGTTCGTCTTCAATTGATCAATGAGCTCCATACCAGTGTGTTGGAAGCTTACCTTGGAATAATACCTAAAACACAACAAACAGGACCGCCAACCAGTTAGCTCAATGGTAGAGCAGCGGACTAGCGTGTGAGAGGTGGCGGGTTCAAACCCCAGCCGGACCAACACTCTGGGTCTTTAAATAATTGAGGACAAAGTGCTGTCTTTGTAATGACATCTGCAAATGGTTAGGCTTTCTAGTCTTCTCAGATAAGGACGATAAACCGTGGACCCCGTCTCACAACTCTTCAAAATTAATTCTGTGGGACGTAAAAGAACCCACACACTGATCGAAAAGAGTAGGGGACGTAGTTCTCGGTGTGGTGGTCTATCTCTCATATGATGGTTAAATGCTCGGAGATATTAGCTGCATAAGCTACTCTGAAATCCGAGGGTAAATTAAGTGAAGTGAAGTAATGCAATGCAATGTAATGTAAAAAGGACACAACATCAAAAACAGGATATTATATGAATTGTTGGCCCAGACACAAAGTATAAGCTCTCGCACCGCTACAATTTTTAATATCACTAATTCACTCACTTTCAACCTCACTTAAATCAGCTTATCGTCTGCCATGTTGTTGTTAATTATTATAATACATTTCCCCCATTTGCTTCCGTGAAAGCATTTTTGGTTTAAAAAACTGCTTGGGCTGGTAAGTGACTTCCTTGAGGTTAACATGTACCTTCCAGAGTGCCTTCAGTCCAATAATGTAAACCTTTCCATAGCATCAGATACCCCTAAACCCTACATCAAATTTAGGCTAAAAGATCTGGCTATTCAAAAAGTTTTATATTTTCTTGAAGAGTAATCAAATTTTCTGAAAAGGCTAAACTGGAAGCAACAATATACTTGCAGCATTTTGCATTTGCTGGCCACACATTTTTTAACGTTGTATGACTTGCACTCTAGGGCCGGGTTGTTCAAAAGTTGGTTAACGCCAACCCAGGATTAAAAGTTAACCAAAGTATTAATTTTTCTGGTATAAAAATGTTTTTTACTGCCCACGTTTTGAGTAGTTTGAGCTCAGTCAAGCTCAAAATTGAAGGACAGCCGACAGAAAACCTCACCGAAAAGTTACAAAACTGAAATCAAAAATCTTTTTAATCCTGGGTTAGCTTAATCAAGCTTTGAACAACTGGGCCCAGGATTGGCCACAACTTGGCAATTACTAAGAGCAGAATAATGGACAGGTCAACACAAAATTTTACACAGGTTTAGAATAAGTCTCCCTGTTAAGATAAGTTTATACATACTTAGTCAAGGTTTTGTTCATACTGGCAACAAATCCACCAACAGAACGGCCTTTCGTTGATGAATCATGATAACAATCAATTCCTATCACCATAGTCCTTTGCAGCTGCAAAGAAATAAGACACATTAAGTAACGGCTAAAGTTCTCCAACATCTTCCCTCTCTAAGTCACCATTCCTTATAACCCTTCCTCCCTTACGACCATCCTGTCCCTCCTATCCACAGCACAACAATTTGTTTTTGATCTAGGTGCCTTAAAAATATGTTTGCAAGTAATCATTACAGGCTGAATGAAAATCACAATCAGAGCATCTGTCCTCTTAATGCGTGCACCTATACAACTACCAATTTCAAAAGAGAATTTATTCTGTGCAGTTTTTCTTTAGTGATAATCTTAATACTATGTAGAGAAATAACTGGCAACCATTATTCGAAGTTCACTTCAGTTAGTATCCTATGTTCTCGATTTGAGGCCATAGTTGATTTGGCCTTTGGCCTCACCAACTATCATCTCATAGAAATCTCGAGCTCATAATCGAATTGATAAATAGATCTGATAGAATCGCTCATGCAGAAAATATGTAAACTAAACAGATGATCACTACTCACAGGAATTTCCACTGCCCAAGCTTCACCCCCAAGTTTAACATTGAGTTGGATGCCAATCTTGGTACAAACACTCATCAACATCTGCTTCTTTGAGATGGTACGACCTACAATCACCTGAGATGGCACTGGAACAACAACAACCACCACCACCACCTTTAAAAGTACTCATCAATACAATTTTTAGACAGAAAAATAATTCATGACCCTAGGGGCCCGAGATGCAGGCAGCCAATTAAGGTATTAAACAGATAGATAAACCAAAACAAAGGTCAGTTAAGTAAATTTACCTGCAGTGTAACTTAGGGCTGACAATACAAAACACATACACAACACACGCGCACACACACGAACAAAGAACGAACAGAACTAAACTGGAACCACATGGGAATCCACGCATAGTCTGTATACGACAATGCAGATCTGGACTACTCAGTCAAAATGCACCAAAATTAATGACTCGATGTACCTAACTTAAAGTTTGTCATGATTCTTTCTGGATTTCAATTATTAATTTTGCAACAATTTTGTTTTCTGACATATGGGGTAATTCTTGTTCAAGCATATAATATTACATCTATCGTTGACTATAAGAGAATGGCTGACTGGCTATACTTTAAGTCTTGCATAAGGAGATCACTAATTGACTGCTTCTTGAATCTGAACCAACATACAAAAGTACCAATGAAAATTCTTGAATGCTTCAAGAATGTGTTGACTACACTGCTACTTCAGCAGTAACAACAAAACGAATTTATTGAAACGTTTACCATATCCAGTTGGCATAACCGCTAAAACATCCCTTTCTCCCGAAAGACAATTGACAGCTTTTTCCGGTTCATGTTTTAGATTGAGCAGACTTTTTGCTTCCATGGAAAGGTTTTCAAAAGCTTCCAGGATAAATCCCACATTTGGATTCTTGGATGCCATTCCGTGTTTGCCTTCGATAATCGTCGCTGGTTTTGGTCATATTAATAGGATCTGTCGTTTTTAACCAATCAGAATGCCGAATTCGTAGGTGAACGCGTTGTATTCAGAAAACAATACCTTCAGTGCAGGCTCTCTTTACTTATGCAAGGCTCTTGCTTGCTGACTCATCTTTTGCGACTTAGCTCATCGACTTTGCTCCTGCCACAACGTACTAAAGGCTGCTTGCAGGCTACTCTGACTCATAATGAAATATTCTCATTTGTTATATTTTATACCTGGCTTCTCCAAGCAACACAACTTCTTGATGGCATCATAACGGTCTTTGCGGTTGGTTGTTAAAATTGTGACTACCATTTGCAACGCAGGACTGACATTATTTTTAATAGCACTTAAGTAGGTTTCTGTGCGGTCATTCTGAATTGGGCAACTGTAAAGGACAAGAATAAACAATAACAAATGATCATAGCTGAAGAATATTTAACAGTGAATAGTTACACTACAACATTGTGCTCTCTATGAATATAACTCAATAATCTAAATCAGATTTTCAAGTGACTTTTTGAAGATGACGGATTTATAAAACTACAGCATTGGGAATCTCAGACTCGAAAACAACTATTTTTTCCAAGAGTGGTCTACAGCAAATGCTGAGAGGAATTTTCAGATTCTGAGATTTGGAACAGTAGACAATGTTCCTACTTTTATCTGCAAAGAGGAAAATTTTAGGGAATTACAAAGACATAAAATACTTACTCGATATGGTTGGCCACACTGATTCCCATAGGACCGCAAACCTTCCTCAAAGTCTGTGAAAAATCCTTTGCATTTCCAGTGTCCCTTTGAGTGTAGACGAGAATCCAATTCTCCAAGTTCACAGTACTGTGAAGGGGATTGCCTCTCATCTCCTTGGACCAATCAGCACTCTTAGGGTCATATGAATACTGAAAAATAAACAAGATCAGGGTTGAGATTACACCAACAGGGCAAGTGATTTTCTTAGTAACCCATGCACTTACATTTTTCTGATCTGACAATAGTAATGCTGAGAAGGGAGCATTCACTTTCAACCATAAACCAAACTGATCCCACTTGGATGATCACAACAGATGTAATATATCAAACAAGAGAATGTTTCATCAAGATATCCATATCAAAGTGGCTGTGAGCCACTGCACTTGGAAAATAAATTATCAAAGGGTGTTAAGAAGCATTGCTCATTAAGAAACTACTTGTGATGTGAGGGCAGTCTTGCTTTCGAACAAGCCCATAAAGCCATTTTCCATTCAGGGGTGTGTTGTGATATTTGCAAAATGAAAAAGTTAAGAAACTGTTTGTTACTTAGGCCTGCCTACACAGTTTACATTACATGCATCTGTTCATGTCTTGTGTTGTAGGCAAAAACAGCAAGATCATTTTGTTAGGTCAAAAGTGAGGTATAGCACAATTTAGCAGGAAACAAACAAAGAAAGATGTCATGATGAGCAAACATGTCAAGATGAGGTTAAGAGGCGAGTCATAGCAGGTTTTGTGAACGTTTCTTGATGTGTTTCTGTACAGTGCAATTCTACATTTTGCTCTGATGTATATTCAACTTAATCCGCTGATTTTGCTTCGCTTAACATTACAGAGGAGTTTCACATCAGAAACTCTTAACTGCAAACATGTGTGCGAGGGCAGTAATCTTTATACATAATTTGCAAATTCAAAAACACAGATATTGAAAATTGGCTTTTTTCAGGAATCTCTTGCTGTACAAATACAAAAGATCCCAAGGAAATTAACTGGCAGACAGTTAGCCTGCGTAGCAGGCGTATAAAGGGGAGGGGGTGGAGGAAGAGAAAGAGAATTCGGGGAAGGGAACGCCCACTTCTTATGGATCTCTGCCTACTGTTTTATGGTTATCTGATTAACAGAGCTGTCAGTTCAATGACCAATCAGAATAAGGTGCACGCCTTTCTGCATGACTGACTTATGTGGGAAGGCATGAAAAAATATTCATAGCAGCGAGCATTGTGACAAAATCTTCAGGCCGTGTAATGCCAGCAACTCCCACAAAAGTTTGTAAAAGAGGAAGAAAACCAAAGATAGACAATCAAAAAAAAAAAAACAGCAACTGCAGATTTTGTGGAGTAACCTTTACTTCTGGAGGAGGAAGAGCGTCATTTGAAAATCTATTTTCGCTGTCAGGCAGAAAAGAAAGTGTTGGGCTGATTTTAGCCGACTGTTATGGCTCGATTGGGTTTCTACTAATGAGAGACAAAAACTTTTCAGAGCAGGTCTGTAGATCTTGTAAGAAATGCAGCTGAACTGTACAGTTTTTTCGAACAAGCTGTATGCAGCTTAAGAGTCGATGAAGATTTAAATCACCAGAATCATTGCTTTACCATTCAGTTCAAAGTCCTTGGCACAAACAAACATTTGATATATGAAGCTTTTGCTGTATCCTGCAGGCAACACCGCTAATACATCTTTTCCATCTAGAGGAGATTTTACTGGAACTTCTTGCTCCGGTTTTAACTTGAATTTACTACGAGCGACGACGCTCAAATCAGCCAAAACTCTTGCTAGCACATCCACTTCAGCCACCATTTTGGTTGTTTTCACATTACGTCACAAACCCATCCTATTGTCCAATTAACCAATCAGAATTTTGTGGCCGCCAACGAGCAGGCGTTCCTTTTCCCCTCCCCCTCCCCCTCCTCGGTTTTTTTTTTCTCCCGAATTCTCTTGCAACTCCCCCATCCTCTCCACTTTATACACCTGCTACGCAGGCTAACAGAAAGTTGAAGCCATCCTTGAACATGTTTCAGGAGATTTCCTGGTGGAATTCATTGCTTACTGCGGGCATTTTTGGCACGTTTGTTTGAAGTACCAATGAATTCATTTCAGAGCAGCTATGGGTGCACTTGAAAAAAAAAAATCAGTTTTATTTGCAAGGAAAGGTTGAGTTGGTTTTGCTGCCGTTCAATTGCAGAAGCAAAAGACAAATAGGGATAGTGTGAAACTGATTGAAAACTTGCAATGAGCTGACTCGACAACGCCACAAATTATGACAACTTTGAAGGTTTTCTTCAAGAAAATACTGTGAACCGTTTCAAGTTGATTTCTCGCAAACAAGTGAGAATTTAAACAAATGAACATCCTTGTCATATGTATGGGACTGAGGTCTACCAGTAGACAAAGTATGGAGAAATTGAATTTTGAGCTGTGTCCATGATTTCTTTAATCCTTACTGACATTTACTCTTAATGAGTTTGAGAAGTACTACAAAATACAGTTGAACTTACAGACTTGTTCTTCTGGTAGATCTTCTCAGCAGGAAGAACTCTTCCAGGCAAGTTTAGAGTTGTTTTTTCAAACTGAAATAAAAATACAGAAAGTCAGTCAACTTGCTGCTGCAGATAGCTATGCACTTACAACCCAGTGCAACAATTTGAAAGCATAACTAGAAGCTCAGAACTAGTAAAAGAGGTTGATGACCAATGTTAAAATGAATAGAGTGTTTTTCACCAAGGAAATTTGAACATTAATCTAATCAAGTAAATATTAAAATCATATTTTCATCAAAGATTATTGGAAGAAACACCTAGAGTCTTGACCACAATTCTATTCCCAGCAACGCCTTGTTATTATAAAGGAATGAATGGTTATTAACTTCTGGAGTGTTAGGTTGCCGGCTTCGGGGGAACCTTTTAAAATGTTTAAGAAATGTGGAAATCTTAGAGCTTTCTCTTAAGTTACTAGTCAATTCTATTGCTATAGTTTGCTCATTGAGATGACATCACTACAATACCTTACTATTTGATATATGTATTTATCTGATATTTCTCATTTTTTAACCCATTGATGCCTGTGCCACATGTAACTGCCCATGCAAAAAACCCCTCCAATTACCTGTGTGCCTGTAATGGCCCGAAAAAAAAGCACATTGGGACAATTGCCTCTCCTACCCTCCCTGAAGACTTATTGGTTCTCCTATTGTTCTAATGTTTTTGAGGACAAATAAACCAATCAGAATGGACTTTCTGAGCATATTTTTAGAGGACTTTAGGGGTCCTAGAAAGACTGTTTTTCTTCTTAGAAACATGCACTCGAAAAGTGCAGGTAATCATAGGGCGTTGAGGGCCAAATCTTAAAACTTCCAAGGTCTTGTTTTCATTCCTAACACAGATAAATTACTGCTTTGGGCTTTAAAATAGAAAGGAAAAATTCAAATCAATGTTTAGGTGGCCTCAAAATGGAGGATCAAGGAGTACAGAGTCCTCAAAACTTTCTGGTGAAGAAGTTTTCCTTCCTACAACCACCGCCACTTTCAGGTACATTTTGACGACAGATTGCAGATTTAAAGCAGCTTTTCGGATTTAAGAAACAAAAATGGTAATGTAAATTATTACTTTGAAGTTGAATTCAACTTTTGGAATGATTGGTAACACCACTGGTGTTACAATGACTGCAAAAACTCAAGCTTTCGCGTTAGCATGGAGAATAATTTGAACATGCAGTCATGCAGTGAAGCACGTCTGCGAAATTTTGAACAACTTTTTTGCTTTTAAATAGGTTTCTTCATCTCAGCTAGAATGAAAATTTATTGTTATTGAACTTCCATTCGCATTTCTTTCATTTGGTGCTCTGTATTTGGGAATCTCAAAATAATTGTGAAATGTTCGTGGCTAGTCTGACGCGGCGTTTCGTCTCGGCCAAGAGACTCTTCAGAGACCTCTAGAATTCAAAGGCAAACTTGCTGAGCATCACGCCCGAAGTCCCGTTCGCAAATTCTTGATGTTGACAGTCTGGCCCTCTATCGCAGAAGGATTCCCAACCGTACGTTCACGAGTTAAATTTATACAAAAGCAAACAATGGTCAAACACTTGTGAAATGTTCGTGGCTAGTCTGACAAAACGCCGCGTCAGACTAGCCACGAACATTTCACAAGTATTTGACAATTGTTTGCTTTTGTATAAATCTCAAAATAATTGGCTTGTTTATGTTGTCTTTCTTATTGAAGACTTTCCTCTTTCTTTCGCAGTGCCGTAATATTTTGTCGCGCGGTGAAGAAATTAATCGATTTCTTGTTTTCAGATTGATTTTTACAGGAGTTCTTCACTTTTAGTTTTCATTGTTTTCTCAAATGTTAGCCATTTCGTTTTTGTCCTCCAACGTCAATAATGAAATCATTTTTGCAAAGTTCTTTTTGTTACTATTTTTTAATATTTTGACACTTCATTTATTCAACTTTAAACAAACGATGTCTTTAAACCTGATGTTGTGTCTGTGGTTACTGTGCATATGGTTTACTTTTGTGCTTTTGTGTGCTCTGAAATATTTCAAAAAACACCAGGGACTTAGGAGTGAGTTGCAGGCAATTTCATTCAGGCATCAATGGGTTAAGCCCAAATACATTATCTATCTAAAAAAGTAAAGTACACAGATGATTTCAGCTTCTCTTTTTCTTTTTGTATGTCTTACATATAATGAAAATAACAGAAAATGGATTTACCATTCTTGCATTTTGCATAGTATTTTTGAGACCACTGCCCCTAGACTTCCCTAAGGGATTGAGGTATTACTTCCAATGTTAACTAGGGGACACCTACTTTTTAAATTCAAGCTTAAAACCTGGTTCAGAAACACTCCTGGATAACTACATAGCTACTGCACGTATCAACGTTTATTTAATAAAAAGCATACATTTACATAATTTGACACAATACCTCTAGATTCCAGCCTGACAACTCAGCAGCTGATTCTTCATTACTAAGAAAAACACAGAGAGATCTCATGATTTGGTAGTCCGCCACAAAATTTCTAGGCGTGCTTCCTCCATTTTTGCTACTTTTTACAATCTACCTTGTTTGGTATCTTCTGAACTAGTATTATATGAAAGTTAAGATTAAAGAGATCTAGGAGGAATAGGCATGGTTAAGTTTTAAACTCAAGTGAACAGAAATTTCCCCAAATTGGCAAATGTACATTAATTGGTGCAAAAAGTGCAATGGTGTCATGGCTGATGTGCTCACCTCTGATTAAGCGGACCTGGTTTCAGCCCTGGCTGGTGACACTGTGGTGTGTTTTTGGGCAAGACAGTTTATTCTCACAGTACCTCCCTACACCCAGAAGTATGAGTACTGGAAAATTTAATGCCAAGGGGGAACCCTGAGACAGATAAGCCTACTATCCAAGGGGGAGTAGAAATACTCTCAGTCGCTTCATGCTAAGGAAGCAAGAGATAAGGCCTGGCCTGGGCCACATGGCTCTTAAGACAGACTGTGCTACAAAGATTGGTTATGTATTATGCTACTAATGTTTGAACATAGATCTCTTATGACACAATTCTACCAAACTGAAGAATACATTTGAAATCTGAGCATTTCATAGGGGCTATATAATGTTCATCTTCAGGGTTAAAAAAGTTACTGTTACTGTTACAGTGGTTTTATCAAGGGCCCGGCACCGAGCAAATTGACTGGCTCTGAGGATGACTTTGCCCGCCTGGAATGATCCTCTAGGGGAAAGTTTCAGTACCAAAAGTTTTGCTTCCCTGTGAATTTGACTTTCTGCTGAAGAAATAAATGAAACCCTGCTTCATATGCTTGATTATGCAGCTGCAAATGTACCTTTGTATGCTCCCCATAAACCTCATAAGAGACTGGTTACGTGCTTTGGGATCAACTCTGGTATGAACTGCAAGATCCTTCATGAGCATGAAATCATTGCGCATCTCGTCAGTTAGTCCTGTACAAAAGAGGCATAATTAGTTGGTTCACTCTTTTCTTGGTTTTCATATGATGTAGTCATATTCTAAAATTTAAAATCGCCTTTCCTTCGGAGGTTTTAGTTTTATCACCTTTAAGACCCTTTAGGAACTTGACATTTTACAATGTTTTGGCTTGATAGGGTTCTTGGTTTTGTAACAGAGCATGTTTGAATTTCCAAGCTTTTGCATTGCAAGACATTAAATGGCAGGGCTCGAAATTGCGACTCATTGGTCGCCAATGCAACCAAAAATTGAGCACTGGCGACTCACGTTTTGTCCGATAACTAAAGAAAACCACGACACAACTTCTGTTTTTAAATCTTTATATTAGGAAATCAATTGGATATGGTAGCTAGTATACAACTCACCTTTCCGTTCCTAGTAAAATAATGTCTGAATATTACAAGATAAT
>Ga0126338_10001036_pt1 | contig 17137 bp, 12 predicted proteins | sample OrbCmetagenome_2_FD_92529 | JGI IMG/M metagenome (GOLD analysis project Ga0126338, IMG submission 92529) | Coral microbial communities from Petempiche,Puerto Morelos, Mexico - Orbicella C C metagenome | ecosystem: Host-associated > Invertebrates > Cnidaria > Coral | place: Petempiche,Puerto... | reverse complement strand
TTTTTTTTTTGTTTTTTTTTAAAAATGTTTGTTTTTTTTTTTTTTTTTTTTTTATTTCTTTTGTCGGTGATGAGGTGGGGTGGGGGGGGGTGGTGGGGGGGGGGGGGGGGGGGGGGGGGGGGGCCGGGGGGGGTGTGGGGGCTGTATTTTTTCTCACCATGGCGGTACATGTACAAACCCCAGATCGAATTCCCTTGAGCCCTGTGATGATTTTTGGTGGTGAAAACCAAACGGTCGGTTGAAAATAAAATATATTTCCTTACCGAAGGCTTTCGGCTTTACATAGTATGTACGCATCTCGTAAATTTTCGTGTTCTTTCCCCCGGATGATTCTGAAGTCTGACTTAACTTGGCCGACGTGGAGAGTTGATTTTGAAGCCATTTCCCAGCCAACGCACCACAAGTGATTGTACGTTGCAAACCCAACAGATTACGTGCAGTATTTCCAACCACAACAGCCATCAAAATCATAAAATTAAGGCAGTCTCATGAAAGAAAAAAAATTTAGTGGCTCAAAAAAAAATTGCTCAAAAATGGTCAAACTTCTAAAGTCAGCGGTGTTTGCGTGAGAACGCGGGCTTATGGAAATTTCGCGGCAAAGGATTGGAAACTAGAGAAAAGAGGAAGTGGCAATAACTTTCTGCCGGCATTTCGAAAATTTTCTTTTAAAAATGGCTTTGTTCTCCGACCCAGAGACGCATAAAGCTGTTGAAAACGAACTAGAGATTGTTAAGAAAACACTGAGTGAAAAAATAGAGGGGACCGAAATTATTTCTTGTCACCCGGTTGCTGTAAATGTGCGAATCACGTAAGTGCCTTGTTGATCATGAAAATTAAGACTTTCTGGTTTATTTTAGTTTTAAGAGAATAATCATGTCTGTTTGGATATGCTCTGTTGATTCTTAATTCTTCCTTGTCTGTCCTTTAGGAGAACGAAATTCAAGAGTGTTGTTGTGTTGCTTCAGTTCTCTGAGAAGTATCCCACGAGTGCCATTATTGTTGAACTGAAAAGCAAAACTTTACCACCGAGACTTCTAGCCAAAATGACAGAGCTTTGTGATCAAGAAGCTAAGAAATTGCTAGGAAAACCCCAGGTAGGCATTGTAGGTAGATATTTACCGGTAAGGATGTAATATTCTATTTTAATGCATATATTTTAATATTAATTAAATTTAATGGCTTTGCTCCAGAACGTGTTGTCAAGGCTACCACCTGCACTTTCCCCTTTCTCATCATTTTGTCCTGTCGACTGAGCTGCCTCTCTCCTCCACTGATGAGGTTGCTGAGTATTTCATCCTTCTAATGTGACTTTGTTTTATTTACAAAAAATAAAAATCACGCCCCTTGCCCCCCCCCCCCTCCCCCCCGATAAATTTGAAGAGCAAATGATAATAGAGAGCGGTAAAGGGTATTGTGATTTGTAAATACGTTACTTTATTTTTCTCCATGAGATGAGAAATGGCTGGTTTTTCCAAGTAAAACATGATTTTTTTAATTACTGTGAACAGTTTACATGAAAATATGAGGAATAAAATTTCATGTTCATTTGTCATGATATTTGATTTTGTCTTCTATCTTTTTTGGCATATGTATAAATAATATTATACAGTAAACAATTTTGTATATATCCCTTTCTATTTATATTTAGTGGAATGCAGTTTTTTTTTTAAATTTGCATGCCAAACAAGAAGTGGAGAAATGAAGAGGACCCCCAACAAGGTTACTTTGGAAGTAATGTTTCAAAATCTCATAGGCTTTGTCAGTCTTTTTCAGTCCTTTTCTGTATTTCTTTCAGGTCATTCCTATGTTGACGTTTGTTCGAAGATTTCTTGATGAGAATCCTTTAATTGCATGCTCTGATGAACTGCAGAATATTAAGACAAAATTATTAGCTGATACTGATCAATTGAAAGTGAAGCAGAAAGCAGGAATTCTCAATATGCGTGCCAATCAAGACAAGTAAGTCCCATTTTCTGCTTATGGAGTCATTTCAAAGTCAGCTTTGCTTTTAAACTTCATTTCATGCACTCATACTCATTGTGAATACATTACCCTAACACAAGCAAGCAAAATGCTTACCAAAAAGCTTTTTGCTATTGTTTCCTCTGTAAATGTGCAAAGTATTGAAAGTGACACAGCAGTGCAATATTGTACAAATATATACAATCATGTACCCTGCTTTAAGTCATAATTCCATACTGCAGTTAAAACCAGGCATTGATAAGTAATCATTGTCAGTGTTTTCCTTGGACTAAGCAATTTTTCACTCTAGAAAATATCCATACTCCTTCCAAGTGGGAGGTGAGGTGACCTCGTGGTTAGTACTTTCGTCTCTAGATCAAGTGGTCCAGGTTCAAGCCCTGGCCAGGGACACGACATCATGTTCTTGGGCAAGACTCTTTACTCTTGCAGTGCCTCTCTCCACCCAGGTGTATAAATGGGTATGCACAAATTTAATGCTGGGGCTAGCCCTACAATGGACTAGCATACCATCTAGAGGAGAGTACAAATACTACTAGTTGCTTCATGCTACAGAAACTGGGATAAGCTCTGGCCTGACAGGGCACTTGGCTCATATGCAGACTTTACCTTACCTTCCTTCCAAAATACCCTACATTGCAGCTGCTTTCCCCTGAAAGAACAGAATTTCTTGGTTTGATCCTCTCCCCACACCTCTGGGAATTTTAGGTTTGCTTTGCAGTTTTCCTTTCAAAAACTTTCTGTTTTGAAAACCCCTCCCATTTGAAATTTCCAACACGCTTCCATGGGTGGGTAAGATATTTCCTGGATCTGAACAGTCAACTAATAATTAAGTCAATCATTCCAAATGAAATTTGTTTCCTTGGCATTTTCCTATAGATATTATCTTGATGTAAAAATAACTGTTCCAGATGACTACCACACTGCTGCTGTGAGGTATGCAAATTATCATAATTGCCATGAACATTACTTGCTTCAAAGTAAATACTGTTTAAGAATTAGTTTCTCATAATATGCATTCACCAAGTTTAATTTAGATGCACAAGGGAGTTCGAAGAGCATGAGAGATGCACATGATTTCATAAATTCTAACTTGCTTCTCAAGTGCTTTCGAAAGTCCCAAGTGTATCTATAACTTGATAGATGCACAGCCAAAGCCAAGAATCACCTCTTCTATGGCATACCTCTTGGAGCGGAAATCATGAATTGCGATGACAAAATCAAACTTCTCTTTTTTGCAAAGACGACAGTAAAATTAAACTTTCTCTCCTATGTTTTCATTATCTTTGTCATAATGTTTTAGAATTACATGTGTTTTTCCTGCTTAGAGCAAGTGAAAAATATCTGGTCAAGGCTGGTTTCCTTATGATCGCAGCAATAATTGCTGCGATCATATGGAAACCAGCCTAGGAACACTGATAAAAAAATCCAGCATTAATTATAGTGACTCTCAGCTCCCACCCACCACCTCTCTGTGCTTCCTACAAATTATCTCAGTCAAATTTAGCTGAAACACTTTGACTACTGCTGTACTTTATAATGTGTGATTCCACCCCATTCCCCCTTTTAGCAGGGACGTTGTGCAAAGCACGATAGATATGACACCATCCTCTCTAAAACAACAAGATAAAATGACCAAGTACCAAGTATTTTGGAAAATGTGGAATGCAATAATAAATTTGGAATTGAACCCCTCTTAACTGCTTGAGCTAGTCTTAATACTGATATATACACACACTGAATAGCTCTAAGCAAATGTGAGATCCAATATAAATGTATTTTGTTTTACAGGCATTGGCCTTAGAATCCCAGTCATCATTGCATAAGGTCCCTAGCATCAGAAACATGCACAGGGCACTCTGATGCACCAGTGTAAACTTTTCTGTCATGATTGAATGGGGGTGGGGAGGGTTAAGATACTATGTCCACACAATCAATGTTTTAACAGTACTATTATGACCAGGGTTGCAAATATATGGGTCTTGGTTGTTGATGGTGGGAGCCTAATCAAATGGTGATGAAAAATATTTATCTTCCATTCCCTCATCAATACTCTCACACCTCAAATAGTAAGTTAGAGTCTTTGAATCTTATAACAAACTTTTAACATTGTGTTATTTGGCATTCTCACAGGATAGATCTGAAGGGGTCAAACTTTCCTGAGAACTTAGTAAAAGTATTCTTGGGCCAAGCTGTTGACATTGCAAGACGATGTGTTGAGGCACCCTTACGACGTAGGCCTAAGTATGTAAGACTAAGTCTGCAATAAAAAAGGCATGCCTGTTAGGGCCGATTTACATGGTACGACTTTGTCACATGCCACAAGCTTACGACAGGCCTACGACATGACTTAAGACCATCTACATGTGCACAACATTTTCACTTATAAAATTAAACATGCAAAAGTTTGCACTGTGATTTTCAGAGCAAAAGTCCAACAAATGATAAACAAATATTTTAGTTGTCCTGCGCTTAAAAAAAACTTTCTAGATAATGAGATGTTTTTTGGTTTAATCCGTTCAGCACTTTTTGAGAAACGACTTTATGTGAATCAGTCAACAACAATTTCGTCTGCCATTTTAATGTAAGAAAACTTCACCTTCTTCCCCTACTCAGTACAAATTTGTCACAAAATATGTCATTTCTATTGATTTTGGCTATGATTGTCGCAGTGTTTTAGAACATGTTTTAAAATTCTGCGACATTTTTTTTTTTTGATGTACACAAGAATCGTAAGGAAGTTGTATGTTTGATCTACAAGAAACAATTCATGTTGTAGACCTGACGTAAGCTTGTGGCATGCGACAAAGTCATACCGTGTAAATTGGCCCTTAGACAGACCCATAAAATATTATTCACACACATGAAACCAAGACAACAGTAGAAAGTAATTCAAGTCTATTGAACTGATTGGTTAATTAAGGTAGATTTCAAAGCCTGCATGCACTTGCCACAGAAAGGGCCGATGTCATCTTACTAATACTTGACATAGGAGTTGCACTTATGGCATATGGGAATAGACCACTTTCGATATATTAAAATTCAGCTTGTCAGTGAGGCTTAGAGGACACAAACAAAGGAAATTGAATGGCCATGCTTATTCATTTCTTTTGTTTGTGTCGTCTAAGCCTCATTATCAAGCAGAATTTTAATATATCGAAAGTGGCCTATTGTCAGTTCATTCTTTATTTCCAGGATTGTAATTCTAGTTGACAGTAGGTAAAGGAACCTTGACAATTTTTGGTCCACTCCAGGTGACTCTAAACTTAACGACAGCCTTGTGAAAGTGTTTTTAACATGATCTAAGTTTGTCTTTGCCAGAGATCCACCATTTGAACCCAAGCCATCTCTGAAGTTGGTGTGTGATTTCCTAGTTAGTCAGTGTGCCAGACCATGTCCACAGGAGATGTGTCCAGTATGTCAAGGAAAAGCCCTGCCTGAGGAACCACAGGTAATCTGCAATAATAAATTATCTTTTGACTAAGACTGATGTACAGAAAACATAAATTTTCCTATTAGATTGCTTTGTTGGACAGGACAATTTATATAGCTCTTTTAATCAGATGTTTGTCAGTACAAAAAAGATATCATATTAGTCAGGCATGGTCATGGATTTCAGTGTGCAAGATCCACTCTGTTAAGACCTTAAGGTGTTCATGTAAAAATCTTCTAATATTATAAAGATTGAATTTTTTCAAATTTAGACTGCAATTCAATAACAGGTTACTAGTGTCAGAAAATGCAAAGAATATGGGGATCATTGACTTCATTTCAGAGATAAGGCATGTGAAAAAATACCCTGATTTGCAAATTTGACACATTAGGTAACTCAGCATTAATACCTCCATCGTTTTTAGTTAGAAGTAATGAAGATGAGCCAAAGTAGCAAGTATAAGTGGGTCTCATAATTCCAAATGTTGTCATCCTTTCCATGTAACTTTACCTTCAAAGAAGCAATGATTTAAAACTGGCAATTGCAGCTAAATGACGAGCTCATGAGTTGACAGTTTCAATGGAAGAGTGGAATTCAATGGTGTGTGTGAAGCACAAATTTTGAACTTCCAGTATGTTGCCTTTTTTCATTTTTTTGCAAAATGAAACAAAAGGTAAAGGAAGTGATTTACATTTTTGTATCAAACCAAAAATGAGGATCAGTGAACATCCAAGATCATTAAATCCATGCTACTCAAGTTATAAAGCAGTGGCCACTAGCAGTATTATCATACATTTAGCATGCAATTGCATGCTCATTTATAACATGGCATGTGGATTGCTTATGCAGCAAGGATGTGCACAAACAATCTGTGTGAATGTCCTTAAGCCCTGATATTCTCCAAGTGGGGCCTTCCTTCCTGTTCAACAAGAAATATACCTAACATAAGCATATAGTTTATTCTGCCAGCTAAAAGACTTACCATGTACCTGTGTTGTTTAATCTCTAGGAAGCTGTTACAGATCCCACGGACCATCAGTTTGTTGAACGTGTTTACTGTAATCATCTTTTTCATTATGGCTGCCTAGACAAGTACATGAAAACTCCTCCTTTTCAAGGTATGACATTAAGAGTCAATGTGTCTGGGTTTTAGTGGTTTTGATAAACCAAAAGTAGACCTAAATGTTGGTTTTGCTATTTGGAAATCTTTTTCATAGCACAATAAAGCTAATCCAGGAGTATTATTAAGTTTTTAAATAAGAAAGATTTAGAAAGAAAATAATTGTTCATAAAATTTATTTTGGTATTTCACAGGAGGGAAGAAATGTCCGGCATGTAAACAAGTTATTTATCATGAACGGTGGAAAGTGACACCAAAGCTTGCTGAGGAAAGATGGGCACATCATGAGGCCAAGAAAAGAGAACTCTCTGAGGTGGTGGACTTTTTAGGAGACTGCCTCTGACAGCAAATGCAATTCATTAATTAGCCTCTTCCAGGCATTCAGTTAGTTAGTTGGGACATTGCGCAAAAAACAGCATGTGAAAAAATAAAAAAAGCGCGGCGAGAGGAAGTTTCTGAACGCCTGGAAGAGGCTACTCATTAATCTGAATTGTTATTAATAATATTTTAGTGGACTAAAACTTCCCCTGGAAAAAATAAGATTTTTTAAAATTAGGCTAACCAGAGTGCTATTGAGGCTACAAATAGTAACTCAGCATTTTTACTTAAACTCAATATTTCCAGCTCTAAATCATAATGTGGAGAGACTCCCCCAAAAGATGGTCTTTGTAGCTCTCAGAAACAGCCTATTTAACAGATAGTTTAATTTACATGCATTATTTTGCACAGACAAAATCATGGATTAGGCTCAAATTAACCCAAGAATGGATTTGGTATTCTCTAATTCTCAAAATCACAGTCAAATTCCAATAAGGACTTTTTTTTCTGTGAAAAATTCACATAATTTCATGTTGGCTTCAGCTTGTGAAGAGGTACTCTAGCAAGGAGCGTGGTAAAAACAGTGACACCAAGTTTCTCTTTCCAGTTTTCCCTTTGCTTGATTTATCCATGGACAGTTCGTTTCACCCTTCAGCAAATGAATTTCCCCATTAGAGAGCCTGCTTACAGGTGAAGCTGACTTAAATCAGAACACAAGTTAATCTCATTCAGTAGGCTACTTTCGATATATTGAAATTCAGCTTGGTAGCGAGGCCTAGAGCAAACAAGAGAAATGAACAAACATGCCCATTCAAGTTTCTTTGTTTTGCATCCGCTGGGCTTTGCTGCCAAACTCAATTATAATATATCAAAAATAGTCTATTCGTACTATGGCTCTCTTTGCTTGTTTCAACATGTTACATAACAGCTCCACAATGTCCAGTTGTTTCTAATATAAGGGCCTAATTAATCTACTAAGTATTACTGATACATGCTCTATATAATTTTATAATAAAAAGCTTTTAATGTACAAGAGGTGGCCATTTTTTCCCTTGTTTAATTTAACCCACTGACGCCTGTGCCAGCCGTAACCGGCCGGCCTTTGTTCCACTTCTGACGTCATCACCTTTGACCAAATTTGGCAACACTTGCACTCAAGTTCTGCAGGAGGAAAAGATCTTTCCATTGATACCCAGGGGCCCGTTTCTAGAAGGTCCCGAAAGGTTTTCGCAGCCGGAAAGCCATAGCAAAATCTCAAACCTTATGATTACTGAGCTGTTCTATTCACATATTCTTAAATATGAACAGAGGTTCTCTTCATACGAGTAGTTTCAGGCGTATACACCTTTCCGTTTTTAGATACAGATGAACTAAAAATGGCTTTACGGGCCCGAAAAGTCTCCGGGCGTTTCGAGAAACGGGCCCCAGATCAGATTGATTGGGTCAATTGAGCCTGAAATATACATGAAAACGCTTAGAAATTTGAGTACAAAACTCGGAACAAAGTTGCCCCCAAATACACTAGACTGCTTTCTCGGGAATCCATGAACTGGAAGAAAGCCCAGTAGAAAGTCAACAACTATAACAAAAATATAAAAAGAGAAAAGGGAAAGGCGGAAAAAAAAACTGAAAAGCCTAAAGACGTAGGTCATTTTCGTCTCAAAATCTTGATTTGTGCGAGCATGCGATACTAGTGGAAAGAAAGGCGTTCTGTCATGTTGCAAATGCTTTTTTGAGTAGATCGATAGACTGATAGCTCATTGTTGAACCACGCGCAATCTCGAATCTTGAAGGTCCAAGAGACAGACAGACAGACAGACAGACAACCTTAACCTAAGCACGCTCGGGAGCTTGTGGGTTGTGCATAATAAAATTAAAATTATATTAAAACAGCTAGACAGTTATCGGTACATTTTTTACCAGTGGTCTGCAGTAGTCCTGAGTCCTAGCAGGAATTCCTCTAACATTAAGATAGTAACAACAATAAAAAAACAAGTAGTAGATGTTACATTCATTTGGGAAAGTTGAGCCCTATCCTCACAAAGCTGATCGACAGTTTTCATTAACAGAGTCGCAATACACAATTTCAGGAGGCTGATGAAGGAGAAAAGGATACGTTAAAATGAAATAAGTGTAATAAACAATGAACGCGAACGTTTTGGTCCAAATCTACTGTTGTATATCCTTTGCAAGCGAAGGAAAATATATTTACCGTAAACTTCCAATAGTAACGACCCCCCGAAAATAGCGACACGGGAAAGTAACGTCCGAAAATCGTGGCCCGTCGTCATAGTAACAAATCCCGAAAGTAGCAACCCCTCGAAGATAGAAAGCCCTCCAAAAGTAGTGACCCCCCCGCCCCGCCCCCCGCCCCCGAAGCGGAGATAGCGAAATTACTTTGGGTAACCTAATTTTAGGCCTCTGCAACAAAGGAAGGTATCACTTATGCCACGAAAAGTTGTGAAATGTCAATTTGTGATATATCAGTTAATGTTGCGCCGACGGTTAAACCAAAACCAGTACAATTTTCATCACGTAACAGGAACGTACTATAGGAAACTTTGGTTCAAATTGATATCATTTTCAATAGGTGCGTTTTAATCGGAACGTTTTTTTCAAATTTAAGTTGAAAACTCGACCATTGCACTGAGATATTGTTTAAAAAGAAGACTAACGTAGACTTTTTAAGGTTTTACAGGACCCCTCTGATAACAGTTCAATCTTTACTGATGGGCTTGTCCTGTCTTACTATTCGTTTTAGACAGAGCTCACCAATTCGGTAGCAACATCATGAATTAAACTGATATGAAAAATTGCATCTCATATTTTAAGAACTGTTTCTACGAATTTCCTCCTTTTACTTCGCAAAAAGAGCTCAGTCGTAACAACTTTAAATACGTTTTTTGCTCCCCGAAAGTAACGAGCCCTCGAAAGTAACGACCCCCCAAAAGTAAGAAGGGTCGTTACTTTCGGAAGCTTGGGAAATAAAACACGCGGTCTGAGAGAACAATATGATCTGCTAAGTTCCCGCGTAAAACGCGCCTTCCACTTCCGTGACGCGAGGGAACTGGAAACGAAAAAGAGTCCAAAGATGGCGCTTGAAGTACGCTGTTTTTTGAGATTATATGCTTATTTTGATGCCAAAGGCACGATGAAGACGCTATTTGTGGTATCACTTGCACTTTAAAACCTATATGCCTTTGTTTGGTTGTATTTGGATGCAAGAGAAATGGCTGCAGCGTCTGTAAAATTCTGAAATGGAGAACGTGTAATTCCCCATACTTACAACAGCTTGGTAATTTCTAGCTTGTTCAAGAACATACCGAAGGTAAGATGAAGCACTTTTTGCTACTGTTTACGAAATTTCTTTTGCTACTGGAGCTTTCCCACGGGCTACTGCATAATTAAGCATTGACTTGATTGAATTGTGTTGCGCTTTTGTAAGCGCAATGAGTGCCGCGCTGGATTCAAGTTCATCGCGTTCGTATACCGTTGTTTTGACTGAAAAATATTTGAGCCGTGTCGTTGCTTGAGTTTATACTGAGCAAGACGAAAAAATTCTAACCTATTGAAAATCATCTCAGACAATACAAAAGGTGATAAAAGATGCTAAAAGGTGCTAAAAAAATCTTGATGTAAACAACTAATTTACATAATTTTTGATTTTGTACAGGGAAGCTTTGAAATTCTGTAAAAGCATTGTAGTCCTTTGTGTATAAACTTAGGCTTATATAACCTCATGTTATTCAAGCAGCGTGAGGTCTATTTGGCGAAATATTGGTCCAGTCCTTTTTTTGGAGGTTTATGGACCGAGCCACAGGCAAGGTCCATAAACTTGCAAAAAAAGAAAACCCAGAACGAGACCAATAGGGCCATTTGTATGAGAAAAATAATCCGCGGCTTACACAAGCCGTGGATTAAATAAGACGTGAACGTGACCATTTATACAAGCGTGGCTTAAGCCGGGTTTTTATATGTCGGGAAAATCCCAGACGTTCGGGGATTTTACTTTTTACTGACCATCCCAGATTTTGCCGATATATCAGATATTCACCGGAGGTCTGTCCCAGATTTTCCCGATTATAGATAGCCATCACTCATGTTTTCGAGAGATGCCATGTTTATTTGTGATAGGGAGACTGGAGCCCAGCAATTTAGGGGATTATTAATGAGCGAAATCCATCACCAATGGATGCCGACGTCCCCGACGGTACAAATTTGAGTTTTCATTTGTCAGGAATGATCACCCACCATCGCAGAAATCTGGGACGTGTCATGAAAATAGAAATGCTTCAGATTCTCCAGATTTGGCCCCGTTTATCCCAGACAATTGGGGATATCTACGATTTCGAGTTTTCATTAGTCGACAAAATCTGGGATGGACGGGAAACAGTAAAATCCCAGATCATCTGGGAGTTTCCGGACATATGAAAACTAGGCTTTATACAAGATGCGAAGAGCTCGTATAAACGGTTCACGGCTTATTCACAAATAATACCTCGCTTCGATGTTCGTTGTCATAGCAATCGCGGTCCAGTCAACGAGCAACCAGGAGCAATGAAACGAGACGGCAGGCTTCTTTGTGAAGAAAGCAATTACTCTTGGGGTTTCTATTAAAAACTAAGCTTCACTTACGTATTTTGCACTACGGCTTCTAATGAAATTTTTTTGAGTCTCTGAAAAAATATGAACAAAAGCCAAGACAAGCTGGACGAGGGCGATCAAGAATGGTGGGAGCGGAAAGTGCAGAAGATGGATCTCCATCTTACATTTTAACCAAGAATTCAGGCAAAACTTCAGGGTTTCTCGTGAATGGTTCCAAAAACTTTGCAAACAACTTGGTCCTTTTATCGGCAAGCAAGGAACTTTTGCAGTGAATCACAAAGGGTTGCCAATGGTTTATTATCTTGGCCAAGGGATGAAATGCTATACAGTGGAACCCTGCCTTACAACCACCCTGTTTCATTGGTCAAAAGTGACACATGAACAAACTAAAACCTTCAAAGTTTGAATAACAAATTCATCCGCTTGCTTCATGACAAACATCTCACTTATGCCTACAGAAGTTATGCAACTGTCCAGTTCATCCATCACCCTTTGTTCTTTACATATCTCAAGAAACTCTTTCTCTTCTGTATATTGCCAGGAATTTCTTGTTTTGGCCTGTGCTCCTCTTGCGAATGAGACCGCAGATGAGGCATCAACTATCGCATGGCTATTGCATCCATGAACTGGTTAAAATGTAACGTTTATACGGCAAGTTCACGTCTTATTTAATCCACGGCGTGTAAGCCGCGGATTATTTTTCTCGTATAAATGGCCCTAATATTCTCCAACACAGGCCGAACAACTAGTGTAATAAAGTCTTTATCATAATGGATCTTTTTCTGGATGTTGATGTGTCTCCGCGATTCATTCTCATGTGTGCATTTATTTACATTTCACAAATAATTTGCTTTCTGAACACTTACCTGTAAGTGTTCTCCAAACATGGAGATTAGAAGATTTCTTCTAAACAAAAATCTTTTTATTAAGTGCAAAGAATTGAAAATGCAATTTGCCAAAATTAATTTTAACAGTCCAAAATTCAGACTGCTTAGGGAACCAGTCAGAATTTTCCATTTCATTGTGCACCAGTTCAACCATATAATAAAACTACTTATTAACCAAGAGTGAGGTCTTTACAGGAAAATCCCAAAGCAAGACCTTGCCGTATTGACTGAGTGATAGTGAGGTCAATACATTAGTGAGTAGCAATGCAGGATCAAAACTGCCTTCTTTTAAGAACCAACTAAAGCCACAGTGCCAATCACAAAATTAACATAGCATAACAGTGGCTAAGAAAATTACACCAAGCAAGAATTCCACTGACAGCATGTATATACCTTGTCATTGAGCTGCTGAGCCCTGCTAAGACTATCTTTGGTTAATTTTTAAGCTGTTCTTTGCAATAAGCCTTTTTTTAAACAGTCTTGCAAGGACTAGTCAGAATGAATAAATGATATTTTGGGGTTTATAGGTGGTTGGTAATTTTAATTAACTTTTTTTTCAATATTTTGACAGGTTGGCCCATCAAAATGATTGGCTACCATCTGAAAATTACTGTGATCCCTGGGTTTCATTACATTGTTCTTGAAATTAATCTGTATAGCTGCATTATTACAGCCTATTGTCTTGCACTGGTGTACTGTGTACACTGTGAAAATAAATGGTGATCAGTACTGAATTAGAGAAAACAAATACAAATTTTAAAGATAGAAACTACAGTTCCTGGTCAAGTTTCATGCTTGAAGTGATCATTAGATTGTGGCCTTAGTGGTGGTGGAAACAAAATTTGAACTGACTCATGGAGGGGATGTGGAGCAATCCTGTTTCTGATAGGCTGCATAGAATTTGTTCTTGTGCCTGCATTTTGTTACAAGTTCAGATCTTTTGTTAAGAAGCGTAGATTTGTCTGCGGATAGAATGCAGAGTTTTTCATGTAAGTTTTATAATTTGTGAAATCATGTATGCATGACAGAGGGTTAATATAATCTTATCATTAGTTACTTGATCTGAGATGTTAATGTATTTGGACAATTTGTTTTGTCAGGCCAAGGAGAAGCTGGATAGATGTGAAGGAACAGATGTAGATTTACTTTAGACTAACTGTCTACATTGCAATATTTGCAACAGGAGGAAATGAAACCAGTCACCCCTGCTGACAAGGTAAATACACTATTAGCCATAAACAGGGCTCAAAAAAAAGTGCGTTCCAGTTGTCCAGGACAAGTTGATTTTCCCGCCAGGCAAGTAACTTTTCATTCTCACTTGCCCAGTGGGCGAGGACCCAGGCAAGTCATCTGCCAACTAAATAAAAGACAGGTAAAGTAAGACCTACCCAGGGCAGACTAAATTTACGAGTTACTTGTCTGAAGGGCAAGCTGGAATTCAAGGTTTTTTTGGGCCCTGATATGTGGTTTGGTTTGGCCATCAGAAATTATAAATTATCTTTTTTTTCTTCGATTATCTTGTTTTGGTATGATTACTCAGGTGACTATAGAGATTCTGTTGTTGTCATTGGTCAAGGGTTACATCATATCTTGCTTGAATGATCAAGCAGGAGATGATTATAGTGCAGGTGCTTCATGCTTCAAGATTTTTTTTATGTTTCTGATAAAGAAATCGATAAGATAAAAGAGAATGCCATACCTAACAGTGCTAAAGATGCGGCTAAGTTCAGAGTAAAATTTTTCAAAGATTAGATGGGAAATTTTTCCTGTTTGTCATAGCAAACCATTTTATATTCCAGTGGAAATTTTGCCACCTTTGACATGAGTATATTATCAGAAGAAACAAAACTTTTCAATAATTTCCCTATTACACAGAATAGTTTCAACAAAAATAATTCTATTATTTATTTATGACAACACTTAAAGACATGGCCATTTTGCAAGAAAACTACTTTGCTGTTAGTCCAAGCAGCTGTCAATCAGCATCTACAGTCAACATTGCCATCTGCAATAACCACTTGTTCAACAAACACTGAATTCCTGTCTGAAGCGGCTTGCCACTGAGGGAAAAATAGATGGCACACTTCACAGAAATTCATTAACTGATGCAGCCATCAAGAAATTGCACAAGAAAGGAAAGCTTGGTAGTGCTGACATGCCTGATCCCCATGCTTTATGAGTTCCAAATGACCTGGTACTTCATCTCCAACTATTTTAGCGGGTCTCAGAAAATTTGGTCAAATTTAATGGGGCTCGCAGTCTTGTTTATTTGAGCGGTTATTTGTGTCTTGCAGTCTCAATTTTTTCACAAAGCTGTCTCACACTCTTGATTTTTGCAAGGTTAAGCAAGTCTAGAAGTACTGATTTTTTTTTTTAATAAATGATGTCTGCACATCTTGGAATGTTTTGAGCTCAAAGTTAGAACAGTTTAAATCTCGGTCTCATAATGGGTAATTCCAGAAAATGTGCATACCATAACACGGTCGGCATCTCTTCCAAATGCATTTGGGGGGGGGGGGGCAGGGGTTTCAGCTCTGAATTTCCAGAGGGGGAAGTCCACGAAAGCTCTGCTTGAAGTTGCTGATCTGGTAACTTTTCCAGTTTGTAAATCGTCAAGCACAAACCAACCGCTGAAGCAGGATAAAGATCGATCAGGCAGGTGCTAGCGAGCAGATAGATTGTGCGGCGAGCTCCACATCAAAGAGGCCGTAAAGTTGATGAATTAGTCGATAGATTAATAAAAATAAAGTCTGTGTTTCTTTCCGATCTAAAATTGTTGATCCGTGAGAACCAACCACTGAAGGTGGATAAAGATCCATCAGGCAGGTGCTAGCGATCACGTGGTAAAGTGAGCAGTTGTATTTTGTGCAATAAAGCAAGAATTGTATTTTAAAAAAAGGTTAACAAGGTAATAAAAAAGAACTTTTCATTCTTTTTGTTTTTGAACTTTTTTCATAAATTTTACTATTATCAAATAATTTTCCTTTTAAAGCTTAAAAACCCAGTGAGAATAAAATTTCATCAAGAGCGTCCCCTCCAAAAAATTAGCATTTTACTAATTAACAGAGGTGATGATTTGTCTAACATACAGATAAATTTGGCAATCATACACACATGCAGAATCCATGGCTTTGAAATTTCGATATTTTGGCGCTTTTGAATGCATTTCTTGGCTTTATCTTAAATGAAATTTAATTTCAAAAAGTTTTTTCAAGTTTCTTTCATATTTTTATCTTAAGTTCAGAATTTTAGGCATTTTTGAAAAGCGAATGTATTTGACAAACGCTCGTTATCTGATAAGCATCTTGTCGGGACTTCACTTTAAATTAATGTATTGTATTGTATCATGCTAAGCTGTTTTTGTGTGTTTGTAAATATAGAAAATTACAGTAAATACATTGCATCAGAAAATACAAAGTAGCATATTTATTTCCATTGAAGTAAGGGAAGACATAGACTGAAGTAATTCTGCATTTTTGTGGCAGATATCAGTCAGTTTCACACTGCCGACAGCCATAGATGCTACTTCTCTCATTATTAACACTTAACTGAAAGAAAACCCACTACAGTCCTATTTATATCAGAGCCATTTGTACAGAACGAAAAGTCACCTTTTACCAGACTATGTAAAGATACTTTATTCTGTGTTTTGTTCGTTCTAAAAATGATGCGCCGAGGTGTAGAACATTTTATGGCTCTTTAAATCAGTTTCCATTCGTGTCACTCACTTTTTTAGCTACCACTTTATTCCCTCTGACCCAATTCGGGTTCAAACAACTTATAAACTGAACAATTTTATTTCCATTGTATTTCTCCAATATCAGGTTCAGGACTAACCTACTAGCATTTGGAGTAGCTGATGCAGTTTTCGAAATAGCTGGTTAAATGCGCTGGTTGCTGGCTTATTTTGACAACCCTGACCTTCTTGCAAAATCTCACATTTACCATACATTCACCACCCCTTATTTTGGTTAAAAGGGCAGAGAAAACCAAAATTAACTGAAAAAGTTGATGCTCTGTGCCAATAAAATACCAGTTGGGGAAGAATTTTTTCAGTTAAACAAGAGCTTTTATGGTTTGGAGGCACTCAGGAGGACTTAAGGGGTCAGAAGATCACTTAGATGATGAAATATTTCCTCTGGCTACTTCAAGATGACTGTCCAGTTGAAGTCCTTAAAGATCTACTTGAGGCATCTAAATCCAAATTCAAAGGCGTTATTCCAGAGGCCTAAAGACCTCAGCTCTTCTTCAACTGCAAAACAAGCAATCTGTGATATGAAGAACATAAACTCAGCTGGAGAATTTGTCTGGAAAGATGACAGAAAAAGGCAGCAGACCAGCCATTCATTGTGAGCCACAACACCCAACACAGAATCTTGTATAGTCAAGGCCATCACAGAGCTCAAGAGCAATTCAAGTATTGAAAGCTACCGTGAGCAACCAAGGCTCAACCAATTAAGGAGATGTCATCAGCTCTCACCTTCATCAACAGAGGAGAAAGTTCCAAAAGTTTTTGTGTGCAACAGAATCTACATGACCCACACTGCACTCTTTAAGTGATTAAAGACCATTGGCAGACACAAGAAATGGCCCAAATCTTTGGGGAGTCCTTTTCTCTGGAAGGTTTTGGAATTGTTCATTTACGTTCAATATTACAAATCTGAACAATGATGTTTAACTTTCTTGACTGATCTGGCCAGACATTGGCTTAATTTTAGACATGTTTAGTCTGTTTTGTTTTCCTCAACAGAACATTTACAGCAATCAGAATGAAGTGTTTTCATTTTTGTTTGC
>Ga0126338_10001035_pt1 | contig 17138 bp, 7 predicted proteins | sample OrbCmetagenome_2_FD_92529 | JGI IMG/M metagenome (GOLD analysis project Ga0126338, IMG submission 92529) | Coral microbial communities from Petempiche,Puerto Morelos, Mexico - Orbicella C C metagenome | ecosystem: Host-associated > Invertebrates > Cnidaria > Coral | place: Petempiche,Puerto... | reverse complement strand
TATATATATGTTATTTGCCTGCTGGGAGGTCCGTATAGTAAAAAAATATGACTGAGGTCTTAAAAATGCTGACCAAGGTTGCAGGCCGAAGGCAGCATTTTCAAGCCCAAGGTCACAGTTTTTCACTATACAGACTGACCCTAATCCAGCAAATAGTATGTTAATTTTTTTTTTCCTGCAGCAAATTGGTTTTGCAGATTACAAATGGCTTTGTTTACGTAACTCTTGTCATTGAATTGGCTTGTGCGCCGTCTACTAATGATTTGTAAAAAATCTTGGCAACGAGCGAGTAACTCAGATAGTAGAAAAAGAAAGATGTATTAAAGAACAGATTTTTTTTTTTAACTACTTTATGTTAGTTGCATTTATTTCAGCAGTTAAGTTCTCCAAAATTGTTTTTGCGGTGTGAAATTTCATGCGAAGTTTGAAGTTTTACTACAAAAACAACTTCTGTCAGTCGTTGCTTTTCAAATCACTTGAAATCAGACTTTTCTACCATAAATTGAATAGCAGAAAGCGAGGAAATTCGTTATGTGTATTCCACAGAAATTCTCCTAAATACAGCAGCGATCAGAGAGGTTAAACTCGGCTGAACTTGATTCAAATTTTACAGCAAGAGAAACACAGGTTTATGCGCCATTACAGCACCAAACTACAAACAACCAAGCAAACTCTCACAACTTCAAAACACTCAATTGAATTTACTTACAGTGACTTTCCTTGCCATTTTAAGGTGAACAGAGATAAACTTGCGTTGACTAATCCTCGATGGATGTGTAAAAAAGGCAAAAGATTGACGATTACCGCTAACATTTGGGAGCGAAATTTAGGCAGTGGGGAAAAAATCCGGCCCATGGGCCGTATCGTAAAAAGCTGGACCAGTCACATGCATATGATTAGCCAATAAGATTTGAGGATTTAGGATTCCGGCCCGCTCAGATGCTTGAGAAAAAAATAAATTATAAAACTAGCCATGCAATCAGCTTGTACAAAAGGTTTTTCTAAAAATACTGCCTCGTTGCAAGCTTGTTTTGAACATGTTTGGTCAAGACTGGATAAGTTACTAGGTCTTTTGTTGATAGTATCTTTGTCTAGTTCAGGACTAAAAACCTTTGTTTAGTTCCACATTCTCAAACTTAAGAGACAAAGCAGCAGTATTATATTCAAAGACATTAAGTTTTAATCACAGAGCCATATTGACCATTTGCTGTGTTCACTTTAGAAGATGAAAAAACTTACACTTTGACATTTTGTTGACTGTTGTATTATTGTTGTTATTTATAATAATTCAACATTGTTTTGAATTCCAAGTCCTCAATTTTTGATGAGTAGCAAAGTTAAATATTAGAACCAGTACTTATTATTCTTTTCACCAAATTCATACCATCGCGCTCTGCTTTGGACTATTGTTCCTTGGATTTTTTTGGCAGTTAATTTTGCAAGTTTGCCTTTCACACAGTCTATTTCCGCATTTGTCACTTCGTTAAATGTTGAGCAGATTTGCTCTTGCAGGCAGTTGAATTTTTCTTACAACTTTCTCTCCTTGTCGCGCTTTTCCTTAGCTTTTCTTTTAGAGAAAAGAATGGTGGCCACTCTTATTTCCGTTTTGATCATTTCCCAGATGAGCCCTTTATCTGTTACCTCATGATATTCTGATGCAAACTTGGGTATTTTTTTAGAAATCAGTTCTGTATAATCTTTGTCAGTTGACAGTGAATTATTGAATTTTCAAAAACCAGGACCCTGCTGAACTTGTTTTTCTTCAAAAGATAAAGACAAACCCAATGCGGAATGATCAGAAAAAACATTGGGTATTATTTTAACAGTTTGTAGTGAAGATCGCATATCCTTTGAGATCATAAGATAATCCAATCTGCACTGAATCTTCATCGACAGATTGCTTCAAGTGAATCCTTGTAGATTCAGATTGTTTGCTCTCCAGTTATCAATAAGATCATGAGCAATTATCAGGTTGTTGATTTCTTCAGTAACCAACTTTTTAAGTTCCATTGATCGGGCCCCTCACTTATCAAGCTCAGTTAAGGCACAATTGAAGTCACCGCCTAGTACTATTGTCTCGTTTGCATAAGTGCATGTTGAGCACAGAATTGGACAAGTCTCTAAGGAAATGAATTTGTTGTGGCTAATCATTCAGTGCATAAATATTCACAAAAACAAACTTTTCATCGTCTAGAAATACTTCGCTTGAAACTTATCTACCGTTCTTATCACATATAATTTTTTCAATTGACACATTGATCCTGGGCTTAAAAAGGATCATTACACCACAGCTGTGATTAGAACCATAACTTTCAACAATTTTGCCTCCCCATTCAGCTTCCCAGAGCTTAATAGGGGACGAGTACATTTCTTGAAGGAAAATAACATCTGAATTGTGTTTATGTAACCTTCTCAAACTCATTAATAATTGATCAAGTTTAAACAAAGGAAATCATGACCGTGACAGTGGTTGGATATCTGATCTTAATTAGCATAGATTTTTACAATTTTAATTCTCCGTTTTTTCCTTAGTTTTAGTTTCGATTGAGAAGATATATCTAACACTCAAGACAGTGTTTCACCACATTTCTAAACACCTTGAAGTTCATCAAAAATACTCTGTTATACGTTGTATTTTTAACTCTCTTCTCGGTGTTTGGAAATGTGGTCAAACACTGTCTTTTGTGTTTGATATATTACATCTAAACAACTGCCGTCATTTGGTAGTCTTGTTCAACCCTGTGACGTTCAAGGACAATATTTTAAGCTCCATGTGGTAAAACTAATTTACAGTGAATGCATATTACCTTTTCAGTTCACAGATTTGACATAGTAAAACAGAAAGAATGTACCATCGCCATAGGCTTTTTGCTGTTGTTACTGTATTTCCCTTATGTGAATATGCAAGTGATATACTTTTTGTTTCAAGGAAGTACTTTTTCTGAGTGTTAAGTTGTTCATGGGAAACTGTGATTGCTGAGCATGAAAACAGAATAAAGTGAGTAATTACACTAACATTGTATGCAACATTCAGGCATTGTGATTTGTTAATGCCTGACAGTTCAGAGACCTGTGAAAATAGTCGTTTAACAGTTTTTGTCTCATTAAAGCCTAGGGCAACCAGAGCCAGGGCTTGGGTTGTCCTGCATTTGGAATAAGGACAACTTGGGCATTTTTTTTAGTTTTGAGCACTGCAGTGATAGAGATTGCAAGATTGATTGGGAAGAAAATAATATTATCTAATTTCTTCCAATAAGGCGTTGTTTTGTGGTGGGTTCTTCAAATATGTGCTTCACAAAACTTTTATGTATAGCTTTGGTTGTTAGCACTTTCAAGTTCTGCCATGGTTGTGGAAGATGCTCTTGCTGTACACCAGTTCGCCTTATTGCCTTTTTATATTCTTGTGGAATAGTGTTTATTACTCCATAATAGGTCAGAAACTTTGTTTGCAGCTGGTCTCGGGGGTTAAATTTTTCATAAGTCTTTGGACTTTGTAAGATATAACACAACATTTTGCAAGTTATAGTAATGAATGTAACTTCTTATTTTTCTTTTCTTGTACTCCATTGTATTGTAAGTATTATGTGTAAGTATTGTAAAGGTAAGGTAGACATGGTTACTAATAATTAAAAGATAACATAAAAAATAAAGGCAGAATAATCTAATTTCTTCCACTGTAATAATGTAGCCAATCAATCAATCAATTAGTCAATGATACGATTGAAAAAAGTGATGGGTGATTTAATTGACAAGCACTGTTTTCAACCTTTGTTGCCTCAGTACTTCTCCAGAGAAGAAAACTGTCTCAGTTTTCCATCTCAAAATCCTTGTTAAATGTACTTTCTTGACCAGTGTGTCGCTGTGACTTGTTCCTTACAGGAAGTGTTTAAAAGTGATTACTGTACTTCTTCGAACTTGAAGCAAGTCCTAGGAAAATGCTATGTCATGTTTGTTAAGGACTACTTCAAGCAAAAACCTCAGGTGAGACATAAGCTTCAAATGCTTTTATGGTTTTTTTTTTGATGCTGATAAATGTATTCACTTCTAGCATGTTTGCTGTGACAACTTGTGTTAAGGTGGCTCAATCGGATTTTTGAGTAACGATAACGTTTAACTTTGAGCGACTAGATCAGCACCATTATTAATCCAACAGAAAATTGAATGTTACTGGTGTGCTAGAGAAAGATGAAAGTTTTAAATGGGGTACATTTCACCAGGATCTGAGTTACCGTAGCAACAAAATGATGCCATGCCCCATTTTAAATAAGACCAAATAATTTGCCATCAGAAATCATTTTGGAAATATGACACCGGGATCTCGGACTTGACATAGTTGTCTTAACGATGCCAAAATTTTAAAAAAAATCTATAAGAACGTTTTCAAGAAAATTACAGGCGAAGTTTCAAGGTGTCAAAACACAACAAAAACGGAGCTGTGTTAAATGTTACTGTAGACTATGTACGTTCACAAGACTTGACTAAATGGTATTCTGGTCTTACATGAATCTTATAACAATTAATTACCTTGAGTGAAAATCTCAGAGAAACCGCTCCATTTGACTTTCAGAAACATTGGCTTGAATATCAACTGGTATAGGTTATTTTGCTTTCTATTGAAAATTGCCCCTAAAATTATTAAATTGGGCGGGAATTGAAAAACACTCTATGAATTTTTTTTAGACTTGGCCCTCAATGAGATCAATTCATATTCAAAGTAATCCCGGAGTTTCAAATTAATTGAAACATTGTAAGGCTGCTGAATTTTCAGCGTCAACCCAGGAAAATGTTGTGCTGATTTTCACCCATGTTGTTTGTTGTCTTCATTAAAATGTTCTTTTGTCTTGAATCACCATGCAATTCTACGTTTCTGTATATCATGAATTCATGAAACAGGGGATTGCTTTCCGGCTCTTTTCTGAAGCATGCTTAAATATCCCAAGCTAGCACTACAATAACAATAAAATATACGTCTTGTTTATGTTTATGTTAAACATAAACAAGACTTCCACCATAGTGATTTTCCGCTTGCGCTCACCACTTACCCTCGATGTGGCCACATTAACACAAGATGAGTGAAAGTGTGACATATATTTTTTAGCCTGCTTCAGGAAAATCGCAGGAAAGCAATCACATGTTTTATGAATTCATGATATACAGAAATGTACAATAACATGGTGATTCGAGACAAAAGAACATTATTATGAAGACAACAAACAACATGAGACAAAATTTTGCAACTATCATTCATTTATAAATAATCATTACATTTATTTAGGTAGAACAATTGAGCTGATTGTTACCACTGATAAAGTAATGAGCTGCAACAAAAAACTGAATGAGTTATGTACGTGTACATGTACTTCAGAGTGAAAGAGTTATCAATAATGAAGTTAATTTCTATCACAAGACAAAATCCACATTTTAGTTTACACACATGTACGTCTCCTCGCCTTTAAAATTACCCTAGCAAGTTGAGGGCTATTCTGATTTATATAATAAGTTAAATTATTCTCACATTTTGACTGGTTCTCACTTATGATCTATTTGAGGACAGAAGCATAGATAATGTCAACATAACAAACATTTTCCCTCTGTTCCCTTTTGTTTATAGTTTAACTTATGTTTACCTTTTCTGCAGAATTTCAAAGACGAGGATGTGTTTGTGTGTGAATCAAGATACAATGTCAAAACAAAGTCATTCAAGAAGATGAAGGTAGATTTTGAGCTGTAATGTGAGCACAACTATTAATGGCATTTTTTTTCTTTATTTATCAAGTTGTCTTTCCTGCTAGAAAAAAATTAACCTTTCCTTTATTTACCCATCTTTCTCTATTTTATTTTTTTTTTTTGGTCTATTTATTTATTTTATTTTTTTATTTTTGTTGCTTTGAAAGAAAGTCACAGAAGTATACTGGCACCACAAGATTCTATGTCCTGGGGTCTTATAGGGAGATCTAGCTCTTGTCTGAAGCATTGAATGTTATATCATTTGATTATGTATCACTTCATTTTCATTATATTATTTTCAGATCTCATATAGTAGGCCTTCTTAAATGTATGCAACAGTATGTTATATGTTCAACCCTTTAGACTTACCCCAGTGTGATACAGTAAAAACCCATGTGTAAGAACCTAGTGGTTTAAGAACCTGCTGGCAGAATTTTGGTATTTTAATGTCCAAAAATATAAGAGCCTGTTTAGCCAAGCAAGATCAAGCAGGTTCTTATATGTGGGTTACAGTTAAGGACGTTTGTACGAAAATTTTCCAACGTTGATTTTTTTTCTGAGACTTTAACTACTGTAAAATGATGAGTTAGTTATGTCAGAAATGTAAAAAAATGGGGGGTCACCAACTTTGTTTTGGAGAAAACATGCCCGGAAAAACACCCTAAATCTGAAAAAATTGGGCTTCGTTAGCGAATAAGGCCACAGTGCCTGTAAGCCCAAAAATATTGCAATTAGATCTTTGAAGTGAAATGGTCTCTGCCAAACATTATTTAAGTGGACTTAATAAGTGAATTTAGTCAACTGGTGAGGTTCCTTAAAGAACAAGTTCACATTTAGCAACCAGAGTTTCACATGCCTTGCAGCAGCAAGATGGCAGGATTCGATGTCCCATGGACAGAAATCTTGAGTTTTTTTTAACTTCCCACACTGATTTTTTTGTTCATTTTTGGACAATGTGGAGATAATTGTAAATAAAATCTGTTTCTGGAAAGAAAGTAGGGGTCACCGAACATCCAAGATCGTTAATTCCAGGCAAAGCTATACAGTGTAGCATTGGCCATCTGCCCTATCATTGTTCATTTTGTTACTTAGTGCGTGCTCTCATGCATGACATGGCATGTGAATTTGTGTGTGCAGTAAGGATGTGCAGAAACAATTAGTGCGAACGTCCTTAAATTATGAAAAACATTTTAACCAAGGAGTGTGACTGAGATTTCGAATGTATAATTACAAGAAAATACATAATACAGTTGCAAATAAATACTGTATATTGTAGGACAAAACCCAAGTTCAATTTTATTTTTTCTGGTATATCTCCTTCATAGAAATTAAGAACCTAATTAAGAACCTACTTTTCCTAAATTGTCAATAACTGCCCCAAAATACAAGAACCTATTTTGCCAGAGTTAAAAAAATGTAGGTTCTTACAGGTAGGATTTTACCGTAGTTTATGCCTCTTATTCCCGAGAGTCCAAATAGTGTTTGAATTGCAATTAATTGTTGAACAGCAAACAGCATCAAATGAAAGTACTGCTCAGTATTTTTCAATTGTTTGGTTAAAGACTAGGATTTTCAGACCTGTTTAACACTCACTGGTTTTATGCCATAGGTGTGGTCTGTATCTACATCCAGTGTTAATCATGTTACAAGAGAAGAACCTCTTCAGCCCAAACGTATTCCAACTGTTTTTGACAACAACACCAACAACAAGGTAGAGCCAATGGGAATTAATGAAGTGGAAGGTTCAGTTCATGAAGATGTAAAAAAGGTAAGTTGTTTATATTATCATGTTAATAACCACAACAAAAATATAAATTCTTATATCTGTTATTTTCTCTTTACTATTATATAATGACGAACGTATTACGGGCAAAAAAAAAGTAGACTTTGCATTTCTGTGGTGAGGTTGGTGTGAAATGCCCTTATAGATCTAAGGAGCTGGCAAACTGTAAAGAATCCAGCATAGAATGGCAAAGCGTGTAAGTTTCTTTTGATCACAGAGGATTTTGATTTATACCTCGTATACCAAAATTGCTTTGTTCTTGTACAATTATAAGTTGAGCTGTCTTATGGTGCTGTGGCTCTTATCGTTAGCTTGGGTTGCCTGCAGTTCCAAAAGTATAATTATTACTGAATACCACAATAGTTTGTTGACCTTTCCTCCCAATAGTTTTCCAGAATGAAAACCAATACATAACTAAGTTAACCACTTTCTTTCTTAGAATGTTGTTTTGGAATCTCCCCAAAATTCTGAGGAAGGATGTATATATTATGAACAGCTTTGTGTTAGAGATACTCCTTATAAGCTTGGTAAGTAATTTTACATTACTATACAAACTCCTTGACATTGTCATGTTCTCTGTTCCAGGTATTTTAACTTTAGTATCAAGCTTCAGTATTAACCACTCTCTGCACGATGTGTGAAGTTTTTTCCTTTTCTACTTTTCTACTTTTTTGTACAAATGTTTTAATGCCTGTTACAATGTTCCCAATAATGAAAGTTAAGGTGCCATGTTTCTTTTTTTTTCCAAGTTTTTGTCTATCATGTTGTAATTTTTTTTCCTTCTGTGTAGCGTAGCCTAAAAGCTTTAGCAATGTAATCAAATGTAATTCTGTATTTAGCGTTAGTTTTAAGTGGGTCTACAAAACAAAATAGTTGGAGCATTTTAAGCAGAAAACCTGTAACACTTTTGAAATTTAACTGCTCAAGTGAGGTTGCAGTGCAGTGGCAGGGTTTCATTTCAGGAAGCTTGACATATTGCCTTCTGTGTGTTAGCCATTCAGCACAGCATCCAGAATTTGGATGTTGACGTGAGCAAATGCTTTCCCTTCATTCTTGCCTCCTTCTCCTCCCTTCTCTCCCCTAAGGAAGGTCCGATTCCCAGGTTATTGATATGTTAGATTATGTATAGTAAAAACACTGTTGCCCTAGTGTTGAGTGATACTTGAGTGATAACCTGCAAATGCTCAATTGGTTATTACATCAGTCAAGTGTCCACGATCAGCCATCATGTCAGTCAAATTTGTCAAAGAAGGAGTTCATTTGGCGCAACTTCACTGTTACAGAAGTCAGTTATTTGTTAAATAAAATAATCATCTTGTAGGTAAGTCTGGAAATTTCTTATAATCATCAAGTTAATCATCAATTACAAATAATTTTTTTTTTTCCAGGTGATTGTGTGTATGTCAGATCTGATGAAGGATATTTGTGCATGTCCAGGATTGATAAAATGTGGACAGACAAAAAGTAAGTAACCTGTGAACCTGCTTCCAAGTGGGTATCGAGTACCTAATAGTGATTCGAGCACAGAGTAGAACTGGCTCCTGGGTGAGTATGAGTACCTACAGTGTATAGTGAGCCGAGCACAGTGTAGGACAAGCAGAGAAAAAGAACAGGAAAATCTTTTAAGCCTTAATTTTTTTTTTAATAATTTTAATATACAAAACACAATTCTACAAACATTCCTTACAGTGCGGGTCTCGTTACGCTACTCTACTTACAGAACATTACTTACGTTACTTACAAAATGGGTTACTTATGCTAGCAATACAATACTGAATACAGTTTCTTACAGAAAATACAATTACTTGCAATACAGGCTACGTACATTGCTAACAATATAATACTCTACTTACTTTACTTGCTGAACATAGTTACCTACAATACATTATACTGCATATTGACTTTGAGGAGGGAGGAGTACTTCTCACTAAAACATTTAATTAAGACAAATTTTCAAGATTGTATTTATTATAATGAGTAGCTTGCTGATAAAATCCTGAATGGAGATGGCCAGGCTATTTAACTTGCTTGAATAAATATAATGGCGCATAAATAAGGCAGTGTAGTTGAATTTCCATATTATTATTATTGCTATTTTAAGCCTTAATTAAAAGTAGGTCTCTTGACGTTCAGCTGCAATGAGGTGTAAAATTTAATACTTAATTTCAATTAATCAATAATATATTAGCCTTGTGTAAAGGCTGGTGGGTGGGTAGGTATCCGTGTGCACTATGCAAAACAGGGTGTACTTTCATTGTTTGATTGACAACGTGACAAAACTATATATGTGTGTTTTTGCAAATCTCTTGCTATTCTTGTGGTGCTATTCTCTTAAGAACAAAAGCAATCTACTCGAAATACATGCGCAGATTAGTTAGCATCAGTGTCGACTATATCTTAGGAAAAAGATACATTTCATAAGGGATTTCACACGAATGTTGAGTGTTTTTTCTTATGGTAGAGCACAGCATGTTAGGTGCATGCATTCTAGTATTGCTAGTGTGATAACCTCCGTTCTCTAGTTCAGATCCACACATTTTTTTTTGGAGTTTCACCACACTCTCGTTTTGACTGGGGATAGCAGCTATATTTCACGTAACGTCATTTCTCCCTTTTTTAGTGCAAAGAACACTATTGTGACTGCATATCTTCTGGAATCACCCTTACATGTAGCTGCGTTCACAAAATTTTGTCTGCTGTTTAAGAACTGTTGTGTGTTAGCCAGGGTTCAAATAAAGAATGGAAATGTTAATCATGATATTGCTTCTCCTTAACAGATTGTTTATTTCCTCTACTGTGAAAGCAAAAAGTTCATATTCAGCTGAAACTTTCCCATGTTAGTTACATGTAAAACTAGTAAATTTGTGACAAAAGAAACTTTGCAATTATTGCCGCAGACTCCATGATACTTTCTGAAACTGCCAATTAATTTCATCAGTCTTGATTCACTCACAGATTAGGGTATAATTTCAAGCAAAGATCTCTACCTTCAATATAATACTTGTTGAAATGCTCCATCGTTGTGTTAATCAAGAGAATGAATGAGTGAATAAAATGTCAATTGTATTTAGCTTAAAAAGCTAACTGGGGACACTATTTTAGCATTGTGTATTACTTTGACTTGGTTTTATTGTTAACTCCAAAGGTGGCAACAGAATAAGAATGTACTTTTCCGTGACTCTACATGAGTATTTGATAATAAGTTTAGTTCTTGTCTATTGATGAAATGAAAATTTGCATTTTGAATAGAACAAAATCGTTCTTCACTGATTTTTCATTAGATATTGAACTTTATTCTCTCCAGCAGTGAGCAAAACAAATACACATCTTATATTTTTATTGTCACATTTGTTATTTTTACGTATTATTGAATTTAAAATGAATGAACCTCAACATAAAACAGTACAATACAATTCAAAGTCGTCTTCACAAGCGGTAGTTGTAAGTTATTTTTGGGTCTTGAAAGAACATACAAACATGAAACATACACACTGCTAAGATTATGTCTTATCAAGTTTTTGTCCGCTCATATTCTGCGAAGGGGTAAAGGCCTAGTTGACTACCAAGGGTGGAACGGTAGGGGTGAGGACCTGTGTGACTACTGTATCAGAGCCATAAATTGCACTCTGCACTATCTGAGATTGTCACTAGTTGTTACTTTGAATTCAAGTTATCAAGTAAGCCATTCATGTGTGCTTCTCCACTTGTAACCTGTCTTATTGGTTGTGACACAGCGATTCATTGCTCAAAGCTACACAATATGTTAGCTTTTAGTGCTGAAAACCAATGCAGAGAAATTTCCAATGCAAGCCACAAGAAAAACAATGTAAGCTAATAATGTGTGGCATGTGCAAATTGAATTATTGTATTTCAGCACATTAATTCAAACATTCATTGTTGAACATAATTTGTTGACGTTGCTCCTTTTTGTAATTGTTTGTTTCAGTGGACAAACATGGTTTCATGGTCCATGGTTTATCAGTCCTGCCAGTACTCAGCATTTACCAACAAGAATGTTTTATGAAAAAGAAGTGTTCCTGAGTTCTTTAGAGGAAACCATGCCAGCTGAGTACATTGCAGGAAAATGCTGTGTACTTCCATTCAGAGAATATGTTAGATGTAAGGAAATGTTGTATTCATTAAAATTAAATTTTAGTCTCAAGAGATTTTGCTGTACAGAAGTATAAGCTTGCAGTAAAGTTTATACTGGTTTTCTTGTGTTCACTGAAAATAACTTGTAGAGGAATAACTAAGTCAGAATCTTACTATGACTGCATGTCTCTTCTTTGTCTTCTCTATTGTACAGTGTTCACTGATTTTTGTTTAGTTTACTGATCATTGCTTAGTTTAGTCTTAATTTATTAATACTGACTTGATACTTCTTAGTACTGGCCAACTGGACCTTTTTTCTGCTAGACTCTGCAGACATTGTCTTTTGTTTTATTTGTCACTTGTTTGCAAGGACAAGAATTCACAAGTAAAGGTGGTTCTATTGTCATGGCATTTGAAGTATGCTAGTCACTGGTTGCTTTCTACAAAATAATTTAATAATGCTTCTTATGTAAAATCACACTACCCGCAATTGAATTTGTGATGATAACATTCAATTTTTTTAGAAAACGAATTATTGCACTAAAACATGGCCATATTTTTCTATGGGCTATAATTTAAAATGCCTTAAAAACAATTTCTACAGGGTTTTTTTTTATGTTTTTCATCAGTTTTGCCCCAAATCCGCCGTTGGAATGTAAACAATTGTCATGTAATTGTTTTGGTTGATTTTTATAGGCATTCACTCGTACTTTCTCAAAGCCCTCACTAATACATCTTTGTCCGAGACTATTGTTTCTGTTTTTATAATGAGGTTGTGCAACAAACAATTAATAAGTTACTCAGTAAGTATTAGCCAATGGGAATTTTGCGTTCACCAGTGAAAACAGAAATGAACATGTGACTTTTCTTGCACAGCTCAACATCTTGGTATGGGAATTAACTTGGGAAGTTCTGCAGTCTTCTGAGTCAATTTTTCGGGTATTTAGTCTCCTTTCTCTAGCCCTCATTCGCTCTGCTTCACGGCATTGTTCGGTATTATTTCATCTCCTTTCTCTAACCCTGACTGTTCACTACTGTTTCACCTCCTTTCTCTGGCCCACTCTCTTTCGCGGTCTTCTTCGCTACTTCCTTGCCTGTTGATTCTTGCTTTCTTCTGACCTCTTTCACGTTTTGCTTCACTTAAGGTTACTCCAAACCTTCACAGGTGTCTTCCAGAAAAAAATTCACAGCACGCTGTTTTTAAGGAAACCCCCACAAACTTTATATCAATAGAAAGGTTATGAAATGTAGAATTTGATAAAATTATATTCTATTTTGCAGTTTGCTTTCCTAAGGCGGTAGAAGCCGTAAACGGCAAATCAACCAACTGAAATTCCAGCAAATTAATTGGGCATCAAATGCAGTCATTCATGCAAAATAACTATGCAGTGTTAATCACGAAGCATCAATCTCTCAAAGCATGTCAGGATTTCCTTTTATTTCTATTGGTTATCTTTTCATAGATCTGTCAAGTTCCACTATCGAAAAATTCGCATAACGTGTTGCGTTAGAGGCCGCTATGAGAGAAGTATTCAAAATAAAAGAATTCGCCCACACAATTTTGTTCCTTATCTATCAGTGAATGTTCTGACCAAATTTCACAGAAAATCGCTGATTCTACATACCCTATTAATTCTTTTAAAGAGGAGGGATTCTCTCGAAAACCGAGTTTGAGTTTTTGCCATCTAAAGATTTATAATCATGTCACGCCCTCTCAGAGGAAAATGTCAACACCAAAAAAGCCACCAGCCAATGAAACAACGAAACCCTCAGCATTCACAATATGCAAACTTGAGCTTTGCAGGAATGTGATAGTATTACAGTCACGTTTTAGGCGCACATGGTTTAGGCAGGGAGTCAACAATAATGTGCAAAACAGCAGGACAACGATGTGCAACAAAGCAATGTGCAATTGCCAAAGCGTGATTACAAGGAGTCACTCTTGACGGACATGAAATCTAAAATTAAAAGTATTTGATATAGAATCTCTGGACTAAGCCATTTCCCGTGAAAAGGTCACTGAGGGGTCCATGCCTTTTGGCGATTATGACACCTTGACAGTTTATTAACTTTTATTAAAAAATCTCTTTCTCCCAATAACTTGTGCACATTTTAACATTTTATTTTCATTTTTTTTTGGAAAATGTTATCTTAAATAATGAACTTTAATTTGGTTGAAGAAAAGAAAATGTGGCAAAGGTAGCCCCAAGAAGGTTTAGAGTAACCTTAAAGCCTATCTTGAAATCGTTAGATCAACCTCCACTGTCATTTGTTGACATAACAAATAGAAATGAGCTTTCTCTTTTTTTTTCTGCCAAGAAAAGATGGCATTCTTGTGCTTCCCCATTTGGGTTACCTCAAGAGACCTCTCCCCCTCCCCCAGAGTCTGTATGGTGCTTCATGGGTCACCAAATTTTATTAGTTTTGGAGTTCCACTTGGCTGCCGTAGCTCCGCTATTATGCAAAAGAATAGCTGAATGTATTCTTGCATATTAAGCACAGCTGCTGCCATCAGAGATATTTTGTTGAGTGTACTAATATGTTTAACCAAGCCTAAAAGCAGAGCTCCTGGGCTGGGTTGTTCAAAGCCCGATTAAGCTGACCCAGGATAAGCAAGAATTTTGACTTGAGTTTTGTAACTTTGCGGTGAGGTTTTCCGCATATAGTTTTGCCTCTGCTCTGAGTTTAAATAGTCTCAAACAATGCAAAACAACAGCAGTGAAGAACATTTGTTTACAAGAAATATTTCTACTTCTGTTAACTTTTAATCCTGTGTTAGTGTTAACCTGCCTCTGAACAACCCAGCCCTGATTACTACCTGATTACTACATACGCCATTCGAAAACCAGCACTTGGTCAGCAGTCAACTTAAAAGAACCATGCTCTTAACTTTTTTTTTGAGCCCACGATATGGTCACGTAAAAGTATTCTCCTGTAAGGAATAGTTTCATAAATAAAAATGGGGTGTTTGATTCCTAACCCAAAGGATTTAAATTGCTTCACATTCAAGTTTACAACATTGGAGAAAAGTTACTTCATTGTATGAGGTCAGTGATTTCCTTGCTGCAGGTCGGCCCACAGAAATACCCGAGAAAGACATTTATCTTAATGAGGCTCGTTATGATGAGGAGGAAGGACAATTCAGAAAGCTGAAAGGACTGAAGGTATATTAGCTTTGGTTTAATTTTGACATCTAGGTTACAAGAACCCTATCCTTCTGTCATCTTCCCAATCATGGTCTCTTGGACTTCAGTATTGTTTTTCAACATGGCAGTTGAATACTAAGCAATGTCATTTTATCAAAATTTTGTAACAACTTGGTTCTCGAAAAACTTTTCTCTCTTTCTGCATTACACAGTAGTTAACTGATGTTGTTCATACCAACACACCCTTTTTGGTACATCAAAGAAACCACCAATAAAAGTAATACAAATATTTTATCATGGTAAATAACACAATACATTCAAATAAACCTTTTTAAAGTGAAGCCTTGGAGCCGACTGGCTCCTAGCTGCTGGAGCTTATCCCGGTTTCTGTAGCATGAAGCAGCTAGGAGTATTTCTATGACTCCCCCTGGACGGGATGCTAGTCCATCGCAGGTCACTCCCCCGCAATTTGTTAGGTTTCCCCAACAATTCACTGGTACCCATTTATACTCCTGGGTGCAGAGAGGCACTGTGAGAGTTACATGTCTTGCCCCAGAACACAACACAATGTCCCCAGCCAGTACTTGAACCCAGACCGCTCGATCCGGGGACAAGCGCACTAACCATGAGGCCACCGCAACTCCGCTTTTTAGCAATAGGAATTTTCATTTTTTTTTCAGCTTTATATTTAAGCAATAGAGCACTTTTTCCATGTTTACATAGTTCCTCATCTAAACAAAAGGGGGGGTTCAAAGAATGCAAGACAGCATAACTTACATGGCTTACATAACTTACACAACTTACATGTGTTTACATGGCTATGTAAACACATTCAAATCTAAAACATCACAACCATGTTTACATACTCTCATCTAAACACACTCATTGACCAATGAGAGCGCCTATAGCATCTCACATATTTTATAAATAAATTATATTTACTGCTCTTTGATATGTTGAAATTATTTTGCACTTATATTTTGACTGCTTTGTTTGAAAGCGCTATACTTTGACTGTGAGTGTCCAAGAAGATGAATACTATTTCTTTGAAAAGCCAATCACCCCAGGGAAGGTCAGTGATTCTCATGTACAAGTTTTTGAAGCTGAATGCTGTTTGTTGTGTGACTGATGTAGATTTACAGGTGAATCTTATTCCAGTAGGGAAGAGGCTTACAGTAGTTTCAAATTGTTACATAATCAGCTTGTGTAGTTCGATTCATTCTATCACCTTTCAGGCATAGTCATAATGTAGAGTGTTTGATAATTAGCATGCATTGTCCCGCAAGCCCAAATATATGCAGAGATGCTTCTGGAACTTTCTATTATTTACATAAGCATAAAAACTTGTAGGTTTAGCTCGAGATTTCATTCATTATCAGTGTGTGTGTAAGTAATAAAACTTTTGCCATCCGGAGTAGTTAACACAAATTGTGTACTTAAAGATCTTACTTAGGATCTCCCCAGTGTTACTGGGGACAAAACAAGAGACGAGAAGCCATGTTGTCACCAGTAACAATCCCACAAGCAACTAATTTTAAAATGTAATTACATGTATACCGTCAAAATTCAAATTTTCCAACAAATGTTTGCAACTGAAGATGGCACAGGAATGTCCTGACATATTAATTTTCGTTAAGTGAACAATGTTGTTTCCTTTTTGAAAACTTAACTAAAATTTCTAGATGCTGACTGATCTCTATTAACAAATGGGTAATGTTTTTACCTTAAAGCCTAATTTTACAGGGATATTGAACAGACCTGTAACAACACAAAACTTGAAACTTCTAACGCTGGTTTTTTTCCTGGTGCATAAACATAAGCACAAGCATGTTTTGTTCTCCTTATGCTTATGCTGTGCTTGTAAACAGAATTGGCTAAAATACAGTGACTAGTCCCTTTAATTGCCAAATTTCTGTTGCAATTGCAGAAATCACAAAAGCAATTACAATTGTTACATTCGTGTTAGGTCCCCTCGCCTCTCCTGATTGAAGACTTGGATCTATTAGAAGATGAGCGCAGTCATTCTTCTGCTTTGAGTTCAGCTGATTCAACAGGCGATACCACCAAGGTCAGAAATATCTTGTAATTTGTGTGTATCAGAAAACTTCTCACGCACTGCTGGGAGCCATGCCATGCCACACCTCACAGCCTGATCTTTATTAGCGTAACAACATAACTGTCTTACAATGACACAAAAAAGTGGCTAGAGAATAATTTCACTTCAACTTAATATATTCTAAAAATACTTCACGGGTGGGTGGGTGGGTGGGGCATGTCAGGCAATGGCAGATGGCAAAACAAAAACCAAACCTTTCACAAGCCATGTGACCTGAAACTCCCCCACACACGTACTCAGATTCTCAGCCGTGTGTGAAAAAAAACGTTTTCCG
>Ga0126338_10001033_pt1 | contig 17139 bp, 11 predicted proteins | sample OrbCmetagenome_2_FD_92529 | JGI IMG/M metagenome (GOLD analysis project Ga0126338, IMG submission 92529) | Coral microbial communities from Petempiche,Puerto Morelos, Mexico - Orbicella C C metagenome | ecosystem: Host-associated > Invertebrates > Cnidaria > Coral | place: Petempiche,Puerto... | reverse complement strand
CGCTTGGTCCCAATCCCACTCGTTTACGTTTGAATGAATTTCACCTGTTCATGTCGCCTGTTATATCTGATCCTGTCTGATGACGTGATCCTGATACGACCTTCTTGCAAGTAATATCCTCCACAGCAGTCGCGAAATGTACATTATCTTTTCAAAACTTGAAAAGCAGTCTAATGGTGGAAGTGAAACAACTTTGTAAAAAACAATTTTATTCTATTATTTGTAGGAAGAATAAAACAAAATAACCAAAAAAAAATGCTGCTCAAAGGGGGGGTTGCAACCCCATCAACCCCTCCCCTGGATCCGCCTCTGAATAAGAGCATTCAACATCCAGCTATTCCCCAACCCTCTAGACATTCCATGTTAGCTTACATACATTAGATAGACAAATTCTATTATTCTTGCTGACCAAAAGAATCTGGGGCTCCATTCCCGGCTTTAACCGGGAAACAGTGTCGCAAAAAGTGCCTTCCCTTTGTCTCTTACTTTTGTCTAGATCTGGAAACGTTGCATAGCCAAGGAGAAGATTTTATTTCCTGGCGACATGGGTCAACTTTGTACCTCGCTATGTCTTTGCTTGGCAGTGCAGGAATCAAACGCTATGGGACAGTGAACTTGGAGCATAATGCGGCGGGATGCAGATAGCGCTGTGGAGGACGCTTGTACTCTTAGCAACGACAGCAATCATCTAAACTTGGATGTACAAGGACACTGAAGGGAAATGGTACGAATCAATAATGAACCCTGATCAGCTGTTTAAATCAAGCAGGAATAATGCACTGGACAGTAGGTTCTCGGCGTCAATACCCACCAAATTGCATCACTTGTATTCCTCTTCTAAGGCGCCATTTGTCAACAACGGCGTCGATCTTTTAAGTCTAACAGATACAAACTTAGAGGTAAGCACTTGTCCACAGGTGTCAAACAACTTTATTTTTAAACAGCCTTGAAACCTCTGATGTTTATGCTAGTTATTTAGTATAATTTCAAAACAGACCATCGTATTCTCGTGTATAGAAATCGATCCAATTAACTTAAGTTTATATTTGCCAGTCGCTCATTTATAATTTAAGCTTCTAAGCCTACCTTTTGCTTGATTGTTTTGAGATTGGACGTTAAATTTTAATCAGCGCTCGATAAGCCCGGGGATAAGCTTAGCTTAAATTTCCCTTTAATTAACTAAAACTGTAGAAACCGCCTGGATATTTTGGTTAAGTTACATGTACGTCTTTTTTTTTCCAGTGTTTGCTAAGGGCAGCTGTTGATGATTTGTTTATCTAATGCTTGAGAAAGACGATATACGGTGATGGGAATCTTATGCAAATCAATAATTCATGTTTTTTTCGCTAACATAATTGATCGAATGCTACAATATCAAGGATCTGAGTGAAAGCCCTCTTGAACCTTTTTGAGACATGACATGTGCTAAAATTTTAATAAAAGTGCAAAGCGGTCGTCAAAGAAAGGTGAAATTAACACTGAATCCTTCGTCAAGAAATTTTAAAGTGACCTCTAGAATTGATCCAGCCTAACTTGTAGGTCATTGAGTAACCCAGAGTTTTCATTAAGGGTTGGGCACCATGCAAATTAACTGGCTATGAGGATGATTTTGTCTGCTTAGACTTGACCATTTAAGGGAAAGTTTCTCTTAAAAAGAATTTCAATTCAAAAGTTTTGCCTGGCTGTGAAAAGTTAAACTAGTTGCCATCCTGCTGAAAATGTTAATGAAACTCCTGGTAGCCGCAGACCATGACAAGTGCCAGCAAAGTGTCATAATGGATAAATTTTAAAATGCTGCATTCTTTTTATATAGCAAGTGCGAAAGTCATTAAGGGGTGGCTACATTTTAAGTTTGTTTCTTCTCAAAGAACAAAAAGCCTCATACACTGTACATGTAGCTGTCATAGTGGTGAGTGAATGAGTCATCTACTCTACATCACACCAGTTGCAAACACATACAAATTGATTCCATTTTTCACATAATTTATTATATTACATTTGTATATATGAACTTCCGCATTTCCCCGTAAGAGTAAATGATCTGAAATTGACCATGAAATCCAATTACTGCAGAGGTTTGTTGCTATAATTGTTCAGCGAAAATAGCAAAATAGTTTCAAAAACACAGTATACTTGGGAATGTTCTTTTTTTTCTGTTTCCAGCTCTTCGTCTATTAAGTGTGAAGGAAGAATACAATTATTTCTCAGCCTGGCCCAACTGGCCCTGGAAAGTGACAAGATTTTAGATCTGTAGTGATCTCAATCAGTTTGCTTTTTACTGGTTGCCTAGCACATGATCAATTTCTTCCCCGCTGATTCAAGTTTCAAGTTTCATTTTGCTATAGACGGCAAACAAAAATATATAATCTGTTCGTACTGAAAATAATACCATACTTGGTTTCATCATTCTCCTAAAGAAGAGAATTAAAAAAATCTTGGGAGTTTGATTTTGCTAGAAACCTATCAAAGCCTGTATTTATGGAATACTGAAGATAAATTTTTTTATATGATCAGAAGGACATTATGAAAACTGATTTATCAGTTGATCAATGGTGTCAAAATATGACTAAATTTTAGTTAACTAGACAATGATCTCCAGTAGGCAATTAAATGGTACTGATTTTGTGCTCCAAATTTTCTTGGGGGGGGGAGGGGGGGCATGCCCCTGCACCCCCTTAGCTTGGCATTTTTTCTGCCCGGTTGTCATGCCCTGATGCCCACCTGCTAAAAAACTTATTGAAACCCATTCTGCATACTGCATTCTGTATACTACTGCATGTAGGATTAGCCTGATATATCTCACCAGATACAGTTTAATTTTATAAACTGTTGAATTTGCAGGAAAACCTATCTGCTCTTACAGGCTGCTTTGCAAGTAGCAAATGAATAATTCTAAATCCAGCAGAATTCTACAAGTAAATAATCTGGAACTGACAGAAAATAGTTCTCTGAATACAAAAGCACTGCATTTTAAGTACCAGTGAAGAGTTAAAGTGTACGTGTATTCTTAATTAATCACATAAAAAAGTGAAGCCCAGGGTTCTCCCTTGTTTTCAGTACAGGTAAAAGAGCATTTTAAACCGGTAAAGCAATCAGGTGAATCGCAGCCTTGTTTATTAGGTCTGCTCTGTACATTACATGGAATTGAAATTTGCCCCATATTCTTGTCAACTTCAGCGCCGACCTTAAATTAAACCTTTACAGATACAAGTTTTACCCTCATTGCTACGTAGTTTGTGTGAGTATTAAGTCACAGAAAAATAGGCAAAAGCCACTTCCGGGATATCCTTGCAATGCTTACATGTACATGAAGTGTCACTACAAAATCAGCAGTCGTCTCTCAAAGCCAAACGAAATCGCTGCATATTGTTTTCATTCACATTCTGGAAGGATTTTATTGTCAAGGATTCTCTCAAAACGTTGTCTGAAAATAGATTTTAAACACTTTTGACCAGAATGTGGAGCATTTTGTGACAAAGATGAAGTTTTCGATCTGCACACGTTAATGTTGGTCAATTTAGCAACACCAGTTTTCTAAAGCCGATAGTTAGGTGGGAAGTTCATGGAACTGATTTCCCCACATTGCTTGCAAAACAAAGTACTTGTAACATCTAAAATTACTTTACATGTAACTGTTTCCATTTGTGACTTCTTGCCATTGCTGACGGAGAGAAATGATAACAATGTTCGTTGTCGCTTCATTGTGAAACTGAACATAAACAACTACCGATGCACATGCGAAGAAATGACATCTGCCATGATGGAATTGTGGCGGAAAGCCTGCCAAAAATTTGCAGTTCTTGCCTCGAATTTCGAAAGCCACAGATACACTGTAGTACTTACAAACCATAGCCTGCACAGTTTATCTATTAAATCTGATTATTTATTCTCTTACAAGGATAAACTACCGATTATGTCAAAGAAACAACTATATTTTTTTCTTTTACCTGTCAAATTTTTAAGAATTCCAAGGGATTTTAGGCAGTAATGAGTGGTGCTACAGGTGGTAAATTTTACCGGTTATCGCCTGAAAAGGAGAAGACTGAAAGCCTTTTGAGCCCAACTAGCTCATAGTTCTCTGCACTTAATTCTGGTTTCTGTAATAAGTGGCTAGGGGTTTTGTTATTCCCACCTGGATGGGATGTTAGTCCATGGCAGGTTACTGTCCGACACTCTGTCAGGTTGTGAGTTTTGCCAATAACCGATGCCATAGATACAAAGCAGCACTGCATTTGAGTAAGTTGGTAATGCATAATTCATTACTGTTTACCCTGCCTTTTTTTGCAGGATGAATTTGGCCAATCCTATAGTAGCATAGGCCTAGAAGTGAGGACTCTGAGGAAGGCTCTCAATTTACCAGTAGATACCTTACCAAAGACTTGTGGTCTGACATCAAACCATTGGCCAAATGAGCATGCAAGCAGGACAAGCCAGATGTTCCTTACTGATAGTGGGTACTCATCAAAAACGAATCCTCAAAGTGATGAGGCAGTGCAAAGTGTTACAGCATCAAGAAATGGTAATGCTGCCAATTATTCAGCTGCCTTGGGATTAGAAAGTCCTTTTGATGTAAAATCTAGCCCTGTGAGTATGGAGTTAAACTCCAAGGAACATCACCAGAATTCTTCAAAGATGTATGAAAGGAGTCTAAAAAGTTCCCTTGATGAGAGTGAAACTAAACGAATGTTGCTGTTGGAAAAACTCAGAGAAGCTCACCTGGCAATACAGGTAAGCTGTTATCAATATGTTTTTTATCTATTCTAAATATTGTTCTTGTACTTTTGCAGTTTTCACATTTTATATAATTATGCCAAGCTGGTGTTTGCTTACAGGGGGTCCAAACTACAGATCAGAGGTCACTACAAGACTCTGTCAATAACAACTGTAATACAGTTGAACCTCTGGTTGTGACCACCTCTCGTAAGCAACCAAGTCAAATCACTATATTTGGAAACGCTTGTAAGTGACCACCTCTCATAAGTGACCACAACCACTTTTAGAGCTAAAATTTTGAAATTTTCTTTTGTTTTTACCCCCCTGTAAATGACCTTGACAGATATATAGCAGAAATGGGATAATAAGGTATTGTCAAATTCAAGGCTAGCAATCCAATCTTTATTAGTTCATGTCAGTTCCCCCTAACGTTTAGACATTAAAGATTCAAATTGTAATCATCATGAGACTTGTTCCATTTGCGTTATTGATGCATGGGGTATGTCTCTGCAGTTACCATATGCTAGTGAGGCAAACTTTTCACCCAATATGGTCTAAGCCCTGGTAAGCAACCACCTCCTGTAAGTGACTTATGGGAGGTTCAACTGTGAGTGTTATAAAGGTTTAAGATGCCTGGTGCTTTTTAAGGGTACAGTGTTCATGTACTTTAAAAAAAAACTTAGAAGGGAAGAGGGAGGTTGTGAACATTAACATTCTAAGGAATAAAGCATTTTAAATATCTACAGGGAAAATTAAGGAACAAAATTATTAAGAAGAGAAGGTAATTTTAAAGAAAACTTTATTATTTTAGAGCAAACGTAAGGTTGGCCAGATAGCTTTGATTTCTTGTAGCAATTATAGAACACCAAGTAGTTTTACTACAGTTTTTACACCATCCACTTTCAGTGTTACGTGCATAGGTGACATCTTTCAATATGCCTTCTCTCGACATGCGATGTAACCTGCCTATGTTAAAAATGTAAGCACAACGGACTTCTTTGCAGTCAAACTCGACTTTTAGTGATGAAAGACAGATTTTTTTGACATCAAACTAATGCTAGGAGTATCAAGAGGTCATTCTGTGACAGATGAATGTTTACACCTTGCGAATATTGAAAGAGGTAACGGCCCATTTCTACCAGAAGTCGCTATTGAGAGCCACACGACTCTACACTCAAATCATTTGAATTATCAGGTGTAAATCGGGAAATACGCAAAGTCCACAATCTTCTTCAGCCATTTGAGGTCAGTAAGTATAATTTTTTGTCATTTCTGCTAATACATGTAAACAGGAAAATTACCAGTCTCATAGTTAAACAGTCTTTCAGCCATTTATATAGCATGTCAAAAGATGGCCAAAAGGTGTTGCCCATGCACATAACACTGAAAGCAGGTGTAAGTGACTTATGACCTGTAAACACTTAATGATGTGCTTACTATTTGTAACATTATTATTCAGAACCAAGCAGAAAAACTGGCAGCAACTGAGAGTGAGATCTGCTTCTTGCGGGGACAGCTGAAGAGCATGGGTATAGAACTGGAGGTAGAGCAAAAAGTAGATAGTGTTCAACAGACTGTTACCTTGTCTTAGGTTGTGATCACTAATGGGTATGGGTTGCTAATAGAAGGGATTGCAAGAAGAACTTTAACTGTATTTCAGCCTTCTGTGACATTGTGCAGTTCCAAAAAATATCCATATGGTCCACCCAAAGGGCGGAAGGAAAGTAATCCTAAGGGGGAGGGGGAAGGGGTTCAAAAGCCTAAATTTTAAAGGGCAAGATGAATCAAATCCTGCACTGTGATTGGCTACCCAAACAGGCAAGATGGAGCTATCTTGCCCACTCAGGACTACCCGTCGTGTCCCGCAAGAAAAATTTCTCCTAAAGCCATATAATAAATCCCTTATTAACCAAGCTTGTTCAGTCAAGATGGCTTGATATTGGCCAAGTTCTTTTTTTGCGAGTTAATGGACTTTGACTCCCTCTCGGTCCATAAACAAGCAAAAAAAAGAACTTGACCAATATCCAGCCATCTTGGCCTCACACTTAGTCAATAACCCATATATATAAAGCTTAGCCAGAATTTCAAACTAAAAAGCTTTTTCATGGGAGAGGTATGGTTATTTTCTGGAACAACACATTGACAGAGGTTTAGCATCAATATTATTGTGTAGTTACTGTGAGTACTTACAGATGTTTACATCACTTGTCTAATGCATATAATTCTCTTGCCTGTTTTCAATCTAGGGACTGCAGCAAGAGCTCGATAGTTTGACAATGGAAAAGAAGCGACTTGAAGTTTTTAAATCAGAAAATTTAAAGAATCGTGAAGCAATCCTAATAAGGTTTGTCCAAGAAACGAGATAAACAGACTTAAAGTATGAGCAGTAATGATGTTACTGATTGTTTCCTATCTTTATAACCTTCCCATCGAAACTATCTTCTCCAGATCAGATTTTTTTCCTTTCTTTAAACATGGTAAAAAGGCCACTAACCCCCCAATTTTTTTTTTCACTAATATAAATTTCCTTTTTCTGCTGATCACCACTGCGAAAAAAATATTGTTGTAGCTATTTTTGTTAATTTTGTATGAATTTTCAAAGTTTGTAAATTTGCCCTTTTCCATGTTCACAACCAAGGAATAGCAGAGAAGGGGACGAGTTGGCTTCTGACGTCATTTCAGGAATAACAGTATTTTGTTTCTGAGAAGAATATATGCGAACATGTGATAGTGTAGTGGGTCAAAATCGTTGCAGAATGCAAGGAAGAAATGTTGTTAGAGGCTGTAGCAATACAGGATGCGTAGAATAGAGTATTCCTCTTCATTTGACACCTCTTTCTCGATGAAATTTGACCAGAAACGAGAAAAAGACCAAAGAAGTGGGCTGATCTGTGCAAAGCTAAAGCCGAGGAGCCATCGAGGATTTCTTTGATTGCGGGTTTGCCGCTACTGTAAACACCTAGAGATTTTCATGGTCTGTATATTCTTCACTATCTCTTGTAGAAGGCTTGACATTTTTAAGGTACTGCATAAGACACAAATTTTGGATAAGCTGGAAGCCATCTGACTTTTTTGAGTGCAAACAATCCCCCGAGTCCCAGACGAAACTATAGGTGAGGAAATTACACGGTAAATTAAACGCATCTCGTTTTTTTGTACGTGAAATAGAGACTTTTCTAAACGAATAGTAAACAAAACCTACGTTCTACAATGGGGCGAATACGATTGTTGAGGCTTCGAACTGGTGAACTAGCTATGTATTTGTGGATTTTACATGTAATAAAAACACACGCACATAATGCCAGAGGTCGTAATCCAGCCATGTTTCTCAATGGCCATTCTGAATACAGAATTGTTTTGTTCTTTGAGCTTCCTCTTTGAGGAACAAAAGTGTCTAAATTACAAACTTAGAATGGATCAAGCATTTATAAATGTATGAGGAAAGTGAAACAAATGATAAAGATTCGACTCTATAGCTGCCGACAGAGATTGCTGCGCTGAATGAAGAATGCGCTTGTCAGTGAACCAAAATACAAACTAATAAGTCGAGAACTCCCAGGTTATTAGCGAACGTAAAATGGACATTTCATTCCAAATAAAAGTTAAGTAGAAATGTATTCATTTAACTGATACTATACTGAACCTCTTCAAGATCTTGTCGAAGGATTTTCCATGAGTTACTAGTACGAAATATGTAAATTTGTGTAGCTTTTGTTCGTACACAGCAATTGACTATGCATAACACTACAGTCAGTCGACAATAATGAAGCGAAGAATTACCCCACCTTCGAATATTGTTTGTCGACATCTCTGCTTATCTCTTATGTTAAAATTATAAATTTTTTCAATCATTGATGTAGAGGAGTAGGCAGGAGTGGACTACGACTGAATCACATTTTAACTTGTATTTCGGGGGAAATTAATGTTTGATCTAAAAATTTTTGACACTCCGAAATCTGCATGTTGCGTAAAGTCAAATATCCAACTCTTCATGTTCATTGACATCTTTATAACTCCTTAAGAACTGTAAGCTAACTCTTCAGTCATTATTTGTACCTAGTTTATAACCCTAATGGACCGGCAAATTGTCGAACCTGGCCTAAAAATAATTATACAAAGCAGTGATCTCGACTGGCGACCCGCTCTTCGAAATGGAAAAAAATATATACATTGCAGCTGTCCAAATCGTAGATGATACAGTTCTTTCACTTAAAAATATTGTCCAGTTTTGATAAAATAGGAATCATAAATAACCCAAAACTGTTTTGACTGCCCTTGAAGCTCAGTCAAAAGTCTCTTGAGTGTTTTAGCCTGGTTCCCGAAGTGACGTCACTAGTAGCCCGACCCAGATCCCACTTTGCGCAGTTGTGAACATAGAAATTACATGTTTAAACACCTGTAGAAATGCAGGGATTTTATCAATCAAGAAAATTTTTTCGCTGAAGTAATCAGGGAAACTAGTATATTTTATTAAAGGAAAAAAATTTGGGGGTTAGTGGCACTTTAACAAACCTTCATGTATATGTTATGGTTCAAATGTTTTCTTGCTGGAAAAAAGTGAATACCAGAAATGGTTTTGGGTTTTTCTTGAACAAAGGGCAATGGTTGAAAAAAATAGCATTTTGTTCATTTGTTTGTTGTTTTGTTTTGTAACAGGGTGGATGATTTGGATAAGGAGTTAAAAGTTCTAACTGCAACACACAATGCCTTGAAACTTGAGGCATCAAAGAAGGGAGCTACATTAGAGGAAACAACGTTTTATCTGACTACTCTTAAACAGGACAATGACAAACTTCAGGAGGTACAAGTATTTATGTCAGGTCTGTCTGTCTCCAGTTGTGGTAGGTGCTGTTTTGAAATTGCCTGACTAGTTTGTATCTTTTGTTACAGGTTAACAATGGTCTTGAGAAAGAGTTATCTTCTCTAAGGGACATTGTATACCAACATAGCAAGTCCAATACGAAGACAGAGTTACTAAATAAGGTGAACTGATATCATTTTTAAACTGTAACCAGATTCCCAATTAGTCAATGAGAACCCTGTCAACTTTAATCTGATTTCCCTTCAAGTTGATATGAAGTCTGTAACCTGATATTGTGGGATGTATGGCTCAGTTTGAGTCACTTGTTAAAAAGACTTATTATAGCCTTATGGTACCTTTTTGGTAAGCTTTTGAATTGGAGTAATTTTAGGTCTGTTTGGTCTTGCCATGCATTAATGTATGCTAATTTTGGTTCAGCGGCTGCTCATCAAAGTACAAACCAGTCAATCAAGCTAATCTGATATGCTGCCTAAGTGTATGAAAAAGGTACAATTCGGTAGAATAAAAACTTGTTTTAGAAACAAAATATCATAGGATACATGAAGTTCAGTGTAATGTTTCTAAATGAGTTAATAATGATTTCCTCAGGACTATAAGAAAATTCTTCAAGAAAATGCAGTTATTAAACATCAGTTGTCAGAAGGTGTTAAAGCCACTGAAGAGTTAAAGAGGAAACAGGATGAAATGGGTCAAGAAATTATACAACTGAGAATGGTAAGTTAATTATTTCTGAACATAATCACTTCTCAAGGTAACTAGTTTTGGTAACATTCAAACCTTCCATGAGTGGACATCCTTGGGAGGCAGGATCTTGTTTAGGTGTTTAACCCTAAACCCTAAACTACTATGCCTTTAACTATTATTTTTTATTATGCATTGTTACACGCACTGCTTACAATACTTATAGAGCTACACTACTTACAAGACTAATAGATATACTTACATTATTTATAACACTTTGTATTCAATGTGATTAATTCCGTCACTTACAATACAAAGGCTTACACTACTTATATTACTTACAATGCAGTACATACATTACTTAAAATACAATACGATCACTTACGCTACTAAAAATACAAATGCTTACACTACTTACAGTACAATACGATAACTCAAGTTGCTTAACAATACTAATTAACATTACTTACACTACGATTACTAACATCACTTGGAATAAAATTCAATTACTAATGCTACTTAAAACTTTTACACCTTGACAAAAAGCATATTTCCATTATTGCATTTTACAGGCCAAGCTATATTGAGGGGGAAAATTGCAAAATCAAGTCAGTGAGCAATGCTCGATTTTCCATTGCATTTGGAGTTTGGTTTGAAGTTCAGAAATATTGGGGTTCTTAGAAAACATTTTACAGGAATAGACATAGTGTTTCATGAGAAGCAAGAGAAGATCCAGTCTGCGCTTTGGGATGAAGGTCAACGAAGCTATTTCATCAGTCAAGTTGAATAAAATCTGTTCAGCAGAAGGACTCACATGTAATTTGTGTATATCGTTAAACCACTTTATGGTACTTGAAATACTGAAATAGAGAAATCACACTCTATAAATGTATGCATTTTAGAATCTCTCCTAGAACAGAAATTGCAATGGTCATCGGTTGCAATATTGGTAATGATTATCCTGTGTAATATTTTAAATAAAAGTTGCCTAAGCTTGTTATCTTTAGTAATGTGATATATCTTGGTAAAATTGCTTCTCCAGTCAAGAAAACTGTTTGGAAAATTTTCTTTCCATTTTTTTATTCCAGTAGGTTCCGACACAGAACCCTCATTAAATAGTTTATAATAGTGTTAACAGCGCATTTTAGACAAGGGTAGAGTATTATCTTCGGATAAGTAGAGCAGATCAGGAGTTAAAAAAGGCATTCACTGGAGATTGGGGTTTGCTTTGCATTTCGCTTCAGTGAACTTGGTATAGCAGCAATAATTTGAAAGTATTGCAGGTAATTGACTTTCAAACCAAATTTTTCATTGAATTCACCAAGAGATAAGAATTTTCTGTCTTTATTTAAGAGGTCTTGCACAAAACAAATTCCACTCTTGAACCAAGTTTTCCAAAACAGTGTTTTTTGATTAATTGTTATGTCCTTCTTTCTCCAAATCACAGTTGTATCGTCTGCAAATTGCATCAATCTTGCTTCACGCGAGTTAGGTAGTATGATACCCTTACAGTCCAGATCATGGTGGAGTTTTAGTGCCAGAATTTCCACTGCAAGTACAAATAAAAAGGGACTTAACAGACATCCTTGCCGTACACCTCTAGGGACTTTAAAATAATTTGTCATGTACCCGCCGTTCATCACTTCACTTTCGATATCGTTGTAGAGAATTGAGACCCACTTTCTGATCTTGAGGATTTCTAAGGCTTGATGGAGAAAACTCCATTGTTAAGTATCTGTTAAAGATTCATGGCTGCACTACTCATAGGTGGGTGACAAAAATGGAAATTCATATCATGACAAGGACCATGACAGTAATCAACAACCAAACAGATTAATGTAACTAAGCTTGAGCGACAAGTTGATCACGTGAACATAGAATACATTTACAATAAGGAATGATCTGTAATTCAGAGTAGAAAACCAACCTGTTCGGTGACGGTTGAGATTTTTGGTGAGCTTTGTGACGAATAAAAGATTTGAGACAAGACTAGTGTTGGGTGAACTGGTGATTTCCAACAGTATCAAAGGTTTTTTCGAAGTCTATAAAAAGAAGAATTCCAGGGATTTTGTTAGCACCGGTAAAGTTTATTAGGTCATCTAAGAGGCGGATGTTCTGTCCGATGTACCTTTCTTTTATAAAGCCAGTTTGATCGGAATGAATTAAAGACAGAAGTGAGGGTTCGATGCGCGTCGCTATCATCCTCGCGAGAATTTTATAGTCGACATCAAGAAGGGTTATTGGGTGCCAGCATGCTATTTCATTCAAGTTTTCCTCACTTTTTGGTAAGAGGGAAATGACTCCTCTTCTTTGCGAGATTGAGAGTTGGTTTTCATGGAAGGCTTCATTGTAGCAATCCAGAAGATTTCCTCCAAGCAGGTCTAAAAAGACTTCATAAAATTCGACTGAAAAACCGTTGTCGCTCGGCATTTTGTTTCTCTGAAAGAGTGTTATAAGTCTCTTAATTTCCTCCATTGTAAGATCATTTTCCATCTCAATTTGTTCTTCGTAAGTTAACCTTGGAATCTCTACGTCTTTTGCAAACTGGTTAAAGGTTACTCTTTGAACATTACCACTTTGGACAATTTTAGAGAAGTGGTCTTCAATTTTCTTGTTTACCTCCTTGAAATTGGTAAGTATTTAATTGTTCTCATCCTTAAGCTCCTTAACTATCTTTCTATCGTAATTCTGTTTCTCCAGGTTGAAGAAATATTTTGCTGGCTTCTCTCCTTGCTCAAACCATCTTGCTTTGGATCTAAACATAGCCTCTTTTCCTTTTGAATCGTACATATCTTTTAATTCTTTCTTAGCTAATTCGTAGTTATTCAATAAGTTTTGATTGAAATATTGATTGTCACATATTTGCTGGTCTAACTTTTGGATTTCTTCCTGCAGTTCAATTTCCTGTCTTTTTAAAATTAATCTTTTATTTTTGGAGTATTGAATGGTTTTAGAGCAAATTTCCATTTTAATCATTTTCCAAAGAAGCTTTTCACTTCTAACATCTTTGTATTTATCCAGAATTTTGGGGTAAAGTGTGTTGATAAGATTTATGTAGTCTTGGTCTTCTAATAATAATTATTGATGATTGAATTTCCACGATCCCGCATCCCTTTTAAATTCCCCTTGGATTTCAAAAGACAAGAAAATTGCTTTGAGGTCAGGTGCGATGGATGGTTGGATCTCTGCTCTTTTTGCGTTTATGGCTATTGTATTGGAGACAAGAAAGTAGTCAATCCTAGAATTAAGCTTTAAACTTTTCGACTCGTACGTAAAGGCTTTGGTGTTTGGATGAAGCTTACGATATATGTCAACTAGGTCTAATTCTTCCATAAGATCGATAATGGAGTTTCTGTAGTTTGTTTCTTTCCACCGAAGGCTGCCAAATTTGGGAACAGAGAACCATTCCAATTGCCTGTTATAATTATCTTCATAATATCAGTTTTCAAGATCAGATTGGCACCTAGACTTCTGATAAATAGCTCTTGTTCCGTACCTTTATTTGGAGAATAAATAATGGTAACAAAAAGCTGTTTGTCACCTATGTTGCCTTTTGCAATTATATATCTTCTGTTTCGGTCAGTGTGCATAGTACCAAGAGAAAATCCAGAGTTTATGCTTAGAAGCATACATACACCTCTAGAGTGTTCAGAGCCATATGGAAATATAATTTGTCCTCCCCATTTGGCAGACCGTATCTTCTCGTCGTCTTCCCTGGAAAAGTTTCCTGAAGACAGTACAAAGTTGCTTTTTTGATTCTTAACATATGAAAAGAGTGATCTTCTCTTGACTTGATTTCATAACCCCCTTACATTCAAAGATATTATCTTAACACGGTTAGCCATAATCTAAAACAAGTAAGTGACAAAGGTTGGGTATTATTGGATTGTTCAACTTAGTATCGACACAATTGTAGCAGCGAAAAAAGGTAAAAAAGAAAAAAAGACAAAGAACAACACAACACGTACACAGATAATTCACATACACAGATAATTTATAAGAACAGTATAAACAAATAAACAAAAGCTATTTTCAAAAAAAGCCTCTCCTGGGAACAGCAATCAAACAAAGAGGTCTGCATAATGAGAGGTAAATTACAATAGTATATTGTAATTATATGGGACAGTTCTGTTGAACAAAAGAGATTTGCTAAAGTAGTTCCATTGGGAAGAGAAGAGAGGAAACACCTACGGTTTTTCCAGATCTTCGACGTTGTTGATCCTGATTACATAGTCTAAAGATAAATCGGGTTTAACAAAAATTTTTCCATCAGTGGTCCATACTTTCCATCCTTTACGTAACTGTTTTTTGTCGCGAACTTTCTTGAATAAAGGAGCTCTTTGGGCAGTTAGATTTTCATTTATGTAAATTCGATTTTCAGCACCTGAAATGTGTCAACATTTAACTTGCATAATTTCCGATGACCTTACTGTAATAGTTATTAAAGCGAACGATTATTGGATTTAGTTGAAGATCACCTTTTTTGAAGCGGTGGACAATGTCAATGTCTTCAGATCCTACGTCTGTATCAATGCTTCATGCCAATTTGATGACAATGTCCTCAAGATCCTCACCATGCACCACTTGGATTCCACCAATTTCCAGATTGTATTTTCTGGTGTATTGTTCAAGATCGTCGTGTTTTGTGTTCAATTCGTGGATTTTTTTCTTCCAGTTGTACATTCTTCATTAGGCCTTCTTGAAGTTTTCTTTCCATGTTACTCATTTTTTCTTGCAGTACAAAGTTATTCTTTTCCATTGCATCCATTTTAGTTTGCAGAGCTGAATTGCTTTTGGAAAGATCATCAATCTTGGCTTGCAAAAATTCAAGGGACGCCCGAAGTTCATTGTAATTACATTGCAAAGCCTTAAAATCATTAATCAGGTTGTTGGTGTTGTCCTCTATTCGCATGAGTACCCTCCACGTGTCAGAAGAAGACAAACTCGTTTCGTCTTGTTCAATTTGTGCCGCCATGAATGACTTGGTCAGGAAGCTGACCTCGCCTGAATTGTTGCGTTTTGTCTCTTGCTTTGGTGAAGTATTGCTATTTGAACCACTGCTGGCTTTTCTCTTCTTTCTCCTTGTTGGTTTACCCATACTGGGTTATTTTCATCTTGAAAAAACCTCCTGTATCGCGGAGCTCAGCAAAGCACGTCCATTCACAGTGACCGCTCGACCCAATCAACTATAATTATACTAATTTTTATGAATTTTGCAGGAGCGAGACATCCAGTATGGGAAAGTGAGTGTTCTGGAAGAGGAAATCCTTCATCGACAGCGGAACTACAACAACCTTGTAAACGAACAGGAAAGGTTACTGAAAGAAAAAGCAGAGCAGGACCATAGGCTACAAAGGGAAATTCAGGATAGACTTTGCCTGAAAATGGTTAAGATTTACTGTTTTGTTTAACAGGCCATTTCTGAGTTACCTTGTGCCTCTGTTTCAAAACGAGTCCTCATGCAAAACCTTTCATATTAAACTGAGTTTGATTTGCTTGAAAAAGAACCTTTAGGGGAAACTCATTTTCATATTGAATGGACTTGCACGAAGACTTGTTTTGACACAGAGGCAAAAGGCAACTCGGAAATGGTCCATTTATATTTTAGGAATAAAAATAGCTTTTCAAACAATTGGCCTTCGAAGAAATTGGTAAGTTTTTGGAGCCAGAAACTGTTCCAAAATTAATTTAAAAATTACCCTTCTCGATTTTATTAATCACACCTTACATACAAGAAGACAAATAAAAATCATTGAATGAAGTTGATGCATACAGTATAGAGGAGACATTTACAACTTTCTTTGACTCCCTAACTAGCACACTAACAAAAACAAAGTTGTTGACCGCATAGTATTATATTTTAACTCTATGTCACCAGCAATAATTATTTTGGCCCCATACATTTCTCCTGCAACTCGTAATGTTTGGTCAGTCAAAGTTGACAATTATGTGCTCACAAATAAGGCCTAACCAACTTCAGTCATTAACACACAGTAACTGCTTTTGCAAACTATGACTATTCCAGCTGAGTGAGATTAGTGCCATCTTATGTCATCCTGTACTCTTGTAAAGAGTTGCCTTTTTCCCATAACCACCTGTTTCTTGAGAAAGTTTGCAGAGGCTGTTTTATGAGTATATCTACCCTTCAAACCAGCCAACCCACCAGTCATTAGGTCTTCTGTTTGTGTCCATTCATCCATTTGTCAATCTGTCCATCTGTAACACAAATGTATTGTATTCCTTCTAGGTTAACGATCTCCTTAGAGAAGAGTCATCAAATGTTAAGGAAGCATTTCAGAAGCTTGAAGAGTTCACTAATTCTGTGGAGCAAAGATCAAAAGATATGAGCCTGGAACTGGATCAGTGTAGACCTGAAAACCCAACAGGCAACATTGAAGAGGTGGCATTACTGTGTACTAGTTTACTAGATTTAGTTTTCATCTCCTCCTCTTTCTTTTCCAGTCCCAAACTAAGATCATTATTAAGTATGGATCAAAAGTTAATGGTTGTAAAATGATTTATTGTTAATCAAATTTCCTAGTGGTTTGAAATATTTTATTGTCAGAATGTAAGTCATAAAACATTTAAAATAGAATGATGTGATTTTACATATGTATCTTAGTTAAGTCATGGGACATTTTTTCCATTCACAAAATTAATGTGATTGGTCCACATGACTGATGACATGGAAGTTTGACCAGTCCATCCTCATTCAGGCCAGCATTGGCAAATAGCCGGCCGTTATTTTCAGCCCTGGCTGGAGCTGAAATGATTGACAATTTTGAATTTCCTTGTAGGTGGTAAATGAGAAAAGTCAGAATGGAAGGCTTCTGTTGAAGATTGAAAGTGCTGAAAGCCATTGTGAAAACTTAAGAAGGTATTTTTAACATTAAACTAAATACCGGTAGAAATGTTGTAAGTAT
>Ga0126338_10001032_pt1 | contig 17139 bp, 10 predicted proteins | sample OrbCmetagenome_2_FD_92529 | JGI IMG/M metagenome (GOLD analysis project Ga0126338, IMG submission 92529) | Coral microbial communities from Petempiche,Puerto Morelos, Mexico - Orbicella C C metagenome | ecosystem: Host-associated > Invertebrates > Cnidaria > Coral | place: Petempiche,Puerto... | reverse complement strand
AAGAGGAGTCTAAGAGTTTTTTATGACTCATCGTTCCTTGTGTGCCCGTCCCCCTTCTGAAAACACTTATTTCGTGGGGGGGGGGGGGGGGGGGGGGACTGAATACCATACCCGCCTAAGATGGGAACATCGTATATACGGGTCATTGATAGAAACTCTTTTATTAAAGGTCCCAGAATCACGTTTTTGTGGTCGCGCCACCCGTTCATGTTATCTTGTACGTGAGGCTCAAATTTACTCTGTCGTACCCGGGAGATTGCTTACTGTAGATTTTAGCTCCTAGGACGTTCGACCATTAGTCCGACATCTTCAATGAAGAATCCCCCTCCCACCGACCTCATTTCCCTCCCTACCTCTCCCTCCTTATCTTTCCATACGATACGATACGATAACTTTGTTTAAACACGGTATTTCTATCGGTCTATTTACGATAATCAACTAGCTACCTATCTTCCTAACTAAAATCAAAGAGAGAAGAATCCAAACAAATAAAAACGCGCTTTTCATGGTACCCTACGAACGGAGTCTCCTTCGATCTTCCTAGATCGAAGGAGACCCCGCTCGAAGGGTATCTTCATGGAGGCCTTGTTGAAAAAATCACTTAAAACTGTGGCGACTTAGTTTAGTCTTGAACTCGGTTTATGAAGTTGCTTGTCTTAGTTCTATAGGTAATTTATTCCACAACTGAGCTCTATCAATTTTCCGGCGTGTATCTTCTATTGGTTTGGATCTGAGCAGTCTTTAGTGACTGAATTAGCGTAATTGGAACTTTTTTTTTCCAAGACAAGAGCCGAACGCCCTAAGAAAATGCTAAGCGTGTACCCACGTTTGAAATTTGGGAAAGAGCATAAATTTCCTTTTCATTTGTTGAGGAACTGACAGACACATCTACAGAATGAATCAGCCTTTGTTCAAATCCATCTTGGAACCAACAATTTTGTTACCTGTCAATGGCTGGGAACGTATACAAACAGTTTGAATGAGCTTCAGGGTTAGTTACTGTAATATAAGAATTACCATGCTCTTTGTTCTCAAAATGAGAAAATTTTAGATTTCAAGGACATTTCGAAATCAAATGGCGCAAAACTCGACATCCGCCAACATATAACCTTATAAAATGATTAGGTTATTACTACTCTTTTAAAGAGTGTATCAATTTATCGTCTTCGACGGTATAAATATACCAAGCTTATTTACTTTGTCTTCATATTATAACTCCTTTATTTCGCAGTTCAAAGCATCTATTTAACTTCCTTGGGTTGTACACCTGTTTACCACGGGTTCAACATTTTTTCGCTTCTGTCAAGTTACTAAGTACCTCACTTCACACATTGCAATCAATGCCTCCGGTATTTTTAATTTTTGCTGAAATTTTAAACTTGACAGGTCTAAATTACCTTGTGTTTTTCATTAGCTTTCTGTTTTCTATCTTTTAATGAATATGCCAGCTTTGTGAGGTCGATGTTTTCTTTTGACAGAAAGTCGCCTACATAGGGGACATGCTGTTTAAATCATAATTTTTGAAGTTAATTTCATTTGGAGAATTTAAAATCTTAGTTTGCTCAGCGTTACGACTAATTGGATGAACAAAGCTGTTATAGCAATCGTCTGCCTGTATCGGTTCCTTCTCAAGAAATAATAATGTACTTTTTATAAAAAGTCCTCTCGCGGATGCAATAAGTGTAGTTTACCCTGGACGAGCCGTAAATTCTTACGCGTAATTTGATTCACATCCGGACTGGCTTCTATTAACCACCGAGGTCATTAATTTTTCGCCTTATAAACAAAGAAAAATCCAATTTAGTTGGCAGTGATGATCATTCACCAGGTCTGTCTGACTCGGCAGCGGTAAACATGACGTTTTGAGATCTTCAGAAACTTGCCAGGAAAGTCAAGATCGTTCATGTATCGATGCGTATACATTGTGGGACTGAAAGCCACATAAAACGCGCGAGCGAATCTCCCGAAGTTAAGCTGTTGTTTAACAATAACCAGAAGTGTCGTTGTTATTTTCAAGCCATCTCCGGTAAAATGTTAATTAGCTTCTTAAGCAAACTATTTGTCACTTCGATGTCTGTAAAAAACATTAGCGGCACAATAGGGGAGATCGACCCGTCTAAATATTTGCTCATAGAAGTTGTAAATTTTCCTTGTACTAACAAAGTCATTTGCGTTTAATAAGTCGCCAAATCGTGGACGATCACACGACCGTGACTCGCTCTTCGAAACGATCTCTTGCAGCCAATTTGTAAACGCCCCGAAAAAGATCTCTGGCGATACTATAGACCGTGAACTCGAAACCTCGAGGTATCAAGTGTTGAATCATTCTGGACAAATGACACGCATTTGGTGAACGTGGAGGCACTAAATGAAACAATAAACTTGTCATTTGCAGAACAAAGGAAAGCGGCCTTGTTCTAGTTGGATTTCGATTAACGCAACATAGTAATTGACAGTCAAGCTAATGGACAGGAAATGTGAATATATAGAGATCGGTGATCATGCCTGATCATATTAGTTTGAGTTTCGTGGCTGTCGGACGAACGTGGTAAAGTGGAGTCGCGAAAAAACGAGCCGTCTTTGACGCTGAGGAAATCCACAAGGGAAAGCAGAGGATTTCTGGAAAGGCTGATGGGTGAGTTATCTACCAGAGTGCCTCGATTTGTTTGGGAATATTTGGTCGATTGGGCGACCTTTGTAATACGGTTTATGTGCTATCAGATCGTAGCGTGGAGAGCTAGTAAACACAACGCCAATAACGGAAAGCCTTGGGAGATTTATATCTAACAATGGCTACTGTATTGCCTTGTATCTGCTTCGAACAGTCGCCGGCTGAAACCCTTCAACCGTCGCGAGCCGTGAAAGAAACCCTTCGTGTGCTTGAGGGGAACTTCGCTTTCAACACGCGCTACAATAGCTGTCCCACGCAAAAACATTGTTAGTCAATGGATTTAAAGAATGTTCGCTTTATCGTATGAAAACTAGCCTCCTACGCAGACAAAACGGGCTTGTTTATTCAATAAAATTATATGAAGTTTCTTATTATTTTTGATTGTAGGATTTTAGACGTAACTTCGTTCTGAACGCTTAGCGTCTTTGAAACATAAGTGAAGGTTTTTCAGTGTTATAATGTTTTCTTGCTGTTCTCTAGCGACAGAGAAATTTGATTTTCTCAAAGAACCCCCGAACAAGCGATTGTGTGGAGGCTGCGGTTGTCCTATTAATGATCGATTCCTTCTGAAGGCGCTAGACCGCTATTGGCACGAAGATTGCTTGAAATGCGGCTGTTGCGAATGTCGCCTGGGTGAAGTTGGATCCACTCTCTACACAAAAGCGAATTTAATTCTTTGTAGAAGAGATTATTTGAGGTGGGTATAGGCAAACGTGTTTTTCACAGTCCACTATTTACTCTACAGATTTGGGATTTTTAACTCTCTCTCTCTCTGAATTGCAGACGTTTTACTTAGTAATGAAATCGGTTTATTTCGTCGTTATTTTGTTTGGCTAACTGATGGCGACACTTTCGTGAATGTTCCAGTTTTGTGTCTTGTCATTCATTACCTTTGCAGACGATTCTATTAACGACAGCCTGCAATCAGATGTGAAGCATTTAATGGGATTGGGACGGATTGTCTGTGCTTAGATTAAAAACACTCTGTTTTCTAAAGAACGTCACGCAAAAGTACAATTTTACACATTATTAAATATACTTTACTTGTTATGCTTGTCAAGAAATGTGATCACATTTTAGCACTTCCGTCCATCTATGTCAATTTTCCTCCAAGTGTATTCCTAGCCTTTTAGCGGTGAGCTGTTAAACGTCCGTCAATTGATAAATATTCCATCAGGCATGCTTTTTTGGCAATTCGTGAGAACCACACACGGACCAAAGCTCCTCACTAAGTCATGCCTAATGGGTTAAAACGTTTTGGCTAGTCCGACTGTGTTGGATCACTGCTTTGACCTCTTGCTTCTCCGGATGCGATTTTGTATCCACTTGGCTCGGATAAAGATTACTCATTGTTTATATTTGTCGCTTTTAAGGTTGTTCGGAACTAAAGGCTTCTGCACCGTGTGCTGCAAGACAATTCCCGCCTTCGAGATGGTGATGCGCGCCGGGGAAAACGTCTATCACTTGGAGTGCTTCTCCTGTCAAAGATGCCATCAGAGATTCTGCGTAGGGGACAAATTTTACTTAATTAACAACAGAATTCTGTGTGTTGATGATTACGAAGAGATGATGTCTTACGGGAAACCAGATACCAAGAGATTCATTGTCTAAAGAGGCGTTTCTCTATAGGAAGAAAAATTCCTTGACACGCGTCCCAGACGAGCCCATTTTTTTAGCCTCATATTTCGAATTTTCGTGCGTGTTCCTTCGCTCCTTGTTTGGCAACCATCTATTTTTTAGGTGTTTCCTGTTTTTATTTGTATTTTAGGTTAATACCGCTACTGTCTATGCTAGTTTTATACCCCTGTCGTATCTGCCCGTGGATCTTTTCCGTTTCTTCTCTACTGGTTTTCAGTTGGGTTTCCCGCTTAACATTTTGATGGTTTTTCGTGTAATACAAAAGTCAACGCTTTCTTTGACTGTTCTTAGTTTCATTACACTGGATTTTACATCCTTGCTTTTCACCTAGTGACATTGCTTGCTCTTAATAATGTAAATAAAACCACTTTAAAAGTGACAATTTGAAGAGAACGCTAATTTCCTTCCATCTCTGCTACCTGTCAAATAAGGGAAATTTTCTGCACGCTAAAGTAATGGACACATTGTATGTCAAGAGCATTGTAACAGAACACTGATGCAGAACACTGTAATGGCTTCCAAATGTAAAGAATTGTGGATTGAAATCCCGAAACGTCGTTATTGCTGCGATATATGAATGGAACATTTGACACTCGCAAGACGCGAAATCGAGATTGTGAAGAATTAATAAAAAATATTTCAAGTATTTAGTAAATCATAGTCTACTGGAATGAACTTCGCCTTTTCTTTCCTCCAGCTCTGCTAAAAATCATTCAATTGAGCGAATGAATTCTAGATTTGTGCCAATGATAGCGAAAGCGGATTTCGCGTGACTTCGAACTGAAGAATAGAGATTGTTGCAAGTATACTTTTAACACAGCTTTCAGTGCGATATAGAGATAGTTTTAATGATCGATCTGCCATTCAATCCGATGAAAAACTTCTTTGAATGACCCGATAAATGCGATTTTGAAAGGGGGGATTTTTAAAACCAACTTACCATCTGATTTTCAGTATATGTAGACAAAAAACATATGCCATGAATATTTCATTGCAATTTAAGCTAAATGGCAAAGATCACTTAAACGAAAACAACATGGAAATAAAGCTGAGGCAACTATTTAAGAGGCAATCAATCGGATTAGTGACAGGCCAGCGAAGGAAAGACGTTTTTCTCTATACAATATAATTGCTTTCATCCTTTCAATCTTTGATCGTCTATCTTCTTACAGAATACTCGACATTCTTCGCAGTGCGAAGATTTTGTAAAACAATAATCATTACCATTTAGTCGGTGCGTTTTCTGAAAAACTCTCGACGTTCTTTCGCTTAAGATACCGCTCTGCAAAAACTTCGGCCATTCTTTCATCCTATTCGAATGAATGAGCGAACTAGTACCGATAAAAGCTTTGTTAAATGGAAAAACCAATTTAACTAATGAGTTTTCAAACCTTACATTAAACTCTTAACGTAGCTTGTTTAAAAGTTTTTAATAAAAAGCCAATTTCTTTGATCGCGGCCCGACAAAAGAACCTTTTTTCAGTAGGCGTTCACTTTTCTACATACCTTTCCGGCTCAATTAAACAGTCTGGAACCTCTTAGCTGTCCAAAAATCAACGAAAAAATTAAAATGTTCTTCGAGTTAACGATCTTCTAAAATAACCACTCTTTTCCGCCTCTTAACGGTGATTATCTAGAGTGTTTGCCCCTCTTAACTTAACTTTCAACGTATAATAATGGATTGAATATTGAAAACACTGAGCGGAAACAACGCATTACGGTTAAAAGCGCCAGAAGGGCTTTGTTGTTTTACTGGATTTTTTCCTGGCAACATTTGCACAGCAGATTTCCTCGATTGACGAGGCTGAAAAGGTAAACCACAAAATTCCGCCGCTTCTCATTTATACTAATTAAACAAAAACAAATACACATGTTGTTTTATGAGACGCTCGGGTTGTTGTTTTATGAAACGGTGAGGAAGTATGTTATATCATTCAGTTTGATGTCATTTACGTCGCTTGTTATTATTCGTGTTTACTATAATAACAAACAAGAGGCTGCAAAAAGAAGTGTGAAGACCTTTGACATCATGGGAGTACAGTTCATTTCTGCAGTAGGAGCTGTTTTCAGTATGTTTTTCAAATAGACCAATTTCGATGTATTAAATTTCAGCCTAAAAAAATAGGCCTCAGTACGAGGCTCTGGGGAATAACTACAGCGTTTGTGGGGTTTATTCCCCAGAGCCTCGTGCTCAGCTCTATTGTGTAAGGCTGAATTTTAATTCATCGAAATTGGTCCATTCCTCTCTCATGGCCAACCTCGTTCCCAGTGTCTTATTTCTTCCTCCCTCGAGAAAATATTCGAGAAAATAGAATTTTTTTTCCGCGAGAAATTCGGGCGAGTTTCCACCCAAAAATTCCATACGGATGACGCAGCTTGACAGAGATCCGTGTCGCGTCTCTGATTGGCTGCTGCACAGTTTCGCATTTTCGCGCGCAAGTCATAACCAATCACAGTCACTGTGTGCATCTCCGTAAAGTTACGTCTTTCACTCGTCTTTTCGACCTCGTTCCCGCGCTCTACAGAAGGAAGAGGAGAGAAAGCTTGAGAACTTTCATGGAAAGGATAAAATGGGCACACGAAGATTGACGTTTGCTTTACAAATGAACAAATAAACATCAGTAGTTAGAAAATATGATTTATTAGTTTTTTTCCCTTGGTGTCTGAATAGATAAAGTTTAATCAAATTACTTAGCTGTAGCTGTAAACAAGATCAAGTGAAAATGTTGTGATTTGAAGTGCGAATCAGACTTTGTTTTTGAAAGTTTTTCAAAATGTTTTTCTCTTTATAGACTTCACTTCATGGACTATTTATTTACCGTTAGCTACGCTGTAGTTTGTTCAACAACGTTCACGAATAAAAAATGAAAAACAGGGCAATAAAGCCTTTTTGCAATACCATCTTTGATAGCTTTCTCTAATAACTTAAAAATCTTAAATTGCCTCTTTTATGGAATTCAAAGTCCTAAATTGTAAAGAGTAGTTTCCTTATGAAGATCATTGACAGGCTATCATAGAGCAGTTTTCTTTTAGGAAGTCGTGCCATAGACTGAGCGTAATCTTCAACAGAAAGCGCGGGAAAACTACTAAGCCAATCACGACTGGTTTTAGCTTGGACTTGATTGGCTAAAAGGTTCTCCATCCTTTCTTTCATTGGCTGAGTACGTTGCACGAACAGTAAACGAAGAAAACCAATTAAACAGCGAAAACAAAATTGTATTTCAATGGCATCAGAAAACCGCTTTTGTTGAAATCAATCAAATTCCTGGGGCTGATAATTCAAACAAACTCCTATACCACGTCTTAACCGTAATCTGCTCCTAACCTTTACGTCTCGTCCACACTACGCCGAAGAAATTTGAAAACGCAGCTTTATTTCTACGGTTAGGCCTGCCGTCCACACTAATCCGTGACAAAAACAGAGCTTTCCTCAAGCAATTCCAAAACGACTGGTGATTGTTGCGTTTTCACATTTCTCCCGACCAAGTGTGAACGGAAAACATTTGCTGCGTTTTCAGAGTGAAAACCCCGTTTTCAAATTTCTCCGGCGTAGTGTGGACTGGCGGGGCCTTAAACATAAACCTGATGCCCTCATCAAGGAAAAATGCCCTTCTATTTAATGACGTTCTGGAATATTCGCAAAGAAAACAAAACTCTACCTACATACCTACATGCATGTCTACCTGCCTAAAGTTCTACTGAAAGAAAACTGACAAAATAAAAACCCAAACTAACTTCTCTGTGAACAAATAGACTGTCTCGTGTCTCTTAAAAAAATCTTTTACCCCTCTACGTTCTCTTCCCATAAATCTTTAAAATTATCCGTTAGTTAAGCTTTAATATTGCCGCACCACTCCCTGGCTGAGTAACAAACAGACTCTCCGATACTCGTTGAAGTTTCTCAGGGTCAGCGGCATAGTACCCGTCATGCACTTTTTTCATGAAATCATCGATGACGTCAACAGGTACCAGTGATACTGTGCAACCGCCCCATCCCGCTCCTGTGAGCCTGGAACCAACTGCGCCAGCTTGCCTGAAAAATACAGTGATTCATGTTGCAAAGACTTGTTTCTAAGTGGCCAGAAAGGTCTTTTATTTTCATGAGAAAAAAGATATTTGATGATTTCACGCAATTATAGCTTCAAATTCTAATAAGGTAAGAAAAACAGTTATTACCGTCCCTTTTGATGTTTATTTTAGAGTATATTAGGTGGTAAGGACTATTTGAATGAATACCTGCAGAGATTCACCAACTGGTCGAGTTCCTCACAACTGCACTCGTACATCTTACTACAGCTGTCGTGGCTCTCGTTCATCAGGCCTCCCAGAACCTAATCACAAACAAGACAACAACAACAAAAGTTTTCACGGAAAATAACCGAAAACAAAGTCATCACATCTGGCCAATCACAGTAAACGCCGCGATAACGAAATGCACCACTGAATCAGAGCTCACAGCAAAAGCACGCAAACGGCACCAAGCGCGAGAAAACATGCGACTGTTGCCATCCGCGGGAAAACATTCGACTGGTGGCACCCGCGGGAAAACAGCCACAAAACAAAATGCAACAACAACCACCACCTTTAAGAGGAGGCTTTTCTAATTGAAGACTTTTTCTTGGTTTTCGTATCGGAAATCTTTGAAAACAGGGAAACCACCTATTGATTAAAACAGCCCCAAAAGCACAATCAGTGGCGACTATTTTAGGATTCGTTCCAATTTTCAGTAGTACTGTCCTTACCTGAACAGCGTTAGCAGGTTTTTCCTCGCAGACGTTTTTAAACTTGAGCACTCGAGACGCTTCAGAGTAGACATGCTTGGCTCGGTCGTGAAGTTTAAAGCTATTTACACCCGCAGTTGAGGGACTCATGCACTGGTTGATCAACTCTTCCTCCTGTAAAACAATGTAAAAGCAATGACTTGAGTTGTAACCAAGAGGCCGGGCGCACCTAATTCTAGCGAGGTTACAGCAAATATTTATCTGCTCGTATTTACAAAGCTTGTTACCAGACTGTTACCACTTCAAAGTTAAGCCAAGCATTTGTTGCGGATGAAAATTTTATTTCAGCGTCTTTGCGCAAAACAAAAAAATGTTTTCCTTCCGTAACAAATTTGCACGCTAATGAAATAATTTTGGGAAACACAACTGGTTCCTGGGGCCTGTTTCTCGAAAGTCCCGGAAACTTTTCGGGCCCGAAAAGTCATTTTTAGCTCATCTGTATCTAAAAATGGAGAAGCGTATACGCTTGAAACTTCTTGAATGAAGAGAACCACTGATCGTGTTAAGAATATGTGAATATGTGAATAAAACAGCTCTGTAATCCAGATATTGCTATGGCTTTCCGGGTGCGAAAAATTTTCGGGACCTTCGAGAAACGGGCCCCTGGTTTGCTGGGGCCTTTTAAGAAAGGCTAGTTATTACTTTAGAAATCACAAGACCGGGAGACTAGGGCACAAATTGCACCTGGTTTTGTTCTATCAACATACCGAGAGTTCAAAAAATTTGCAAAGCTCTTCCTTTGTGTAGGGCTCTGAATGAAGACATGAGTCGACCATCTGTACCCTGTATCAAACACGAACAAAAAAACATACGTTACATTCTTACTCGAATCAGTTCTATCACAATAATAAATATTCCACATTTGATTTGAAAACACCTGTTCATTTGAGATTCATTTGAATTAAAACGACGCATTGTTAACTACGCACAGCTTACATTTCATCCAAGCTCTTTTCTTTGCCTTGCTGTACCTCACTCAAACGTCGCACACTTTTCCAATCCAGGCCGCTTTCTTTAGCCAACACCTATGGGTGAAAAGAAGCGGAGGTAAATTCATAACCTTGGTTCCATAACAGTTTCTTTAATAACAATCCTCGCCGGGGACAGAAGAGTGTTTGAGAATTTATTCTGGCGTAATATTTCCTCTTCGGTGGAGTTTTCTTACTTATTTTATTTTATGCTGAGACCTTCTACAAGGTCTCTATCGGCCCTCACATTTCAGCCGTTCTTTACGGAGTCGTACCTCAGGAGTGCTCGACATCAGGAAGACACCCGAAACTCAAGCTTGGTCACTTACAACATCGAGTTTCTTTTCCGTCTTTAGTCAAAGTTAGACAAACATACCTTGGCCGCTAACCGACACTCTACAACTCTGGCGTTAAAATGCGTCCCAGCTGTTGCAGATTTCTTCATTTCCACCTACATATAAACAACCTTAGCATCTATAACGGTCTTTTGATTCAGATTTAAATTAATCGCGTACTTTAAGTTAGTAAGAACTTATTTAAGTGTCAAAGTATTTAGCCCATGTGGGCTAATTGGGGACACTGTATCAACTCTACCTAAAAATTTTCATTAATAGTATTATAGGATTCTCTTAAAAAATTAAAATTGAAATATTGGCAAACAATGAAAGGAAATAAAAGAGTATATGTTGTCCTAAGAAACGCCTTAATTATAATGTTATATTAATTAAAGTTTAACATTCTAAAATTCTATATTAATGTACATTTGAAATTCTAAATATTCGTCCTCTCTTCTTAATAGATGAGCGAGGCCTCTTATTTCGGGCGAAAAAATTTACTGTCCGCACAGGTTGCAGCAATTGCTGTTGTTACTTAGATAAGCCGAAAGGTCCAATTTTCTTATTTTATTCCTAAACGTTGCTACATTTGGCAATTCTCTCAAGCCTTTTGGAAGCTTTGACCATAAAAGAGGACCCATGTATCACAAAATCGCGCGCTTTCCATGCATTTAGCATCCCCAATAGGGAAGATAAGTTAGTACTAAAGAAAAGCCCAACTTTCTGCTAAAAATAAGAAGAACAATAGGGAGCAGAAAAGTGTAACACTAGATGTTGCGATAAAAGTTGCGCGGAACTTAACATCTGATAAAATGAAAGTCCTGAGTCGTTCGAAAAATGACGTGAGAATTTTAATAGCCGCAGGGATTGTGGCAATGCTTTGAAACGGTGAACACATTTGGTTTGTCTGAGCTAGACTTCTCTGAAGTAAAAGAACTACATTATTTTGCATCAACGCTAGAAACCCAGCTTAAAATACATACCAAGCTATTTGCGATCACAAACACAATACCGTCTGGGAGAGTGACGTCATATGCCCTGATGGGATCAAACTCGATGTGCTTAGCCTATAAAGTCACAAACAAGCAAAAGAAAAACATCAAAGGAGAATTGGTATCAGGTCTTTGGCCCCCAAGTTGATTATCCCCTGACCGTTTAGTCCCCAACCAGAAATCGAAAACACTGTCTATTTCTCGTTCTTTAAGCGTGGATGGGGGCTAATCGACTATTGGTTAGGGGCTAACCGGCTAGGGTACTACTTGACTTGGGAGTTAAACGACCGGTAACTGGAGAATTACGTGTTAGGGAGAATTAACTCAGTGGCAAGTCAACTACTTGCATGTACATAAAGTTATCTTTCAGTGCTTCTTAGTGTCCACTGATACATAAATCACGTTAATTGGCATGAAAAGTTTGACGCATAGATGAACAATATTTTGAGTTACATTTAGTACTGAAGTATTTTTATACGTATAGTTTTACTGAGAAATCGTTTTACTTACTGTTCCTGGTTCAGCCAAAAATGAAATGGATTGGTCCATACTGTAAAACACAACAAAACGGTTACATTTTTATCAGCATCAACGACACTCTACTTTAATATTTCATTCATTTTCTACCGCTCCCATGTGGACGCCATTCCTAATATTTTGCGGCTTTGCGTCCGAGCCCCAATGCCGTAAAACCTTTCTATGACAATGAGTTTTAGACACGCCTAATTTCATTTAAATCAAACTGGGCTCGTTTAAAAACAAAAGAAAAAACGGTCTATGTGCCTCAAAGTCAAAACGTTTTTTCAGATGATCAAGTCATTCGGCAAACTATTGAACTTCACGGACTTGAGGCTAAATGAGTTTAAAAGTGATCCTTCACATGTAATCACTGCTTTGGCTGCCTTAATGTGGTTCATATGTCAATTAAAAGTCCACAGTTCTCTCTCAGTTTTTGCTCATTTAAAACAGTTATTTTCTCAGCATGTTTCACATGCTTTTAGCTACTTACCCTCCACCTTCAGTTCCAATATAACGTTCACATTTCGTGCAAACCTCTGCAAGTTCATGCTATGGGATTCAAAGAAAATAGCAAAAATGTTATAATTTCTATTATAAAACAAATTGTAATAGTTTGCAATTTAGATTGTAGCCAGCATCGCCTGTTTCTTTTGTATTTTATTTTGTAATTTATTTTGTAATTTATTTTTATATATTTATTTTTTTGTAAATATGCTGTACTATATTGTACATGTAAATTGTTATACAAATAAATATAATTAATTTAAAAAACAAATGTTTTGGACATTGCATGGGTGCTGCAGTGCATGTACAGACACCAATGTGTGTGGATGTGCATTAATGTCAGTTCTCGGCTACTTTAAGTTGATGATGATGATGACGATGATTTAACAGCTAATTAATGACATGAGTTAGTTTGACAAGGTAAATGCTCACAGCCTTGCAGATGGTTTATTTAATAGAAGGCAACTTCTGACTACGTGGTCTACAAGAATTTCTTTTCACATGGGTGGCAAAGCAGAAGAAATCCTATTTATATAAGGACTTGGAAGAGAAAGTCAAAGCTGAATTCATTGCACCCCAATCCTCCCACAGGCAAGCATAGTAAACTAACAAGAGTGAGGCTCCTTGGCGACTGATTGCACAAAAAAGGCTATATCATATTTTTGAAGTGTTACAAACTGAATCTTAAGACAGCAACATCTAAGGGACTAGAGAAATGCAGGGGTTTTATTCCAGGCTGGACACCAGGCAAATTTGGGGATGATTTTATCTGCCTGGTTTGACCATCTAGCAGAAATAATGTGAAGTATATATGAAATAATTCATATAGGAACTGCGGTTGTAGATGAAAGTGAAGAATTATCATCGCAGTAAATTTTCCAATTTAACCAATTGGAAAGAAGAAGCCTGAAGAAATCAGGATTTCAACAGGATTCGAACCCATAACCTTCACGAATACCGCTATTTGCGCAGGTCACGGGTTCGAATCCGGTTGAAGCCCTGATTTTTTCAGGCTTCTTCTTTCCAGTTGCTTGAATTGGAAAATTTACTGCAACGATCATTCTTCACTTTCATCTAGCAGAAAGTTGTTCTTATAAAGAAGATCAGTTCAAGTAGTTTTGCCCACCTGTGAAAGCAAGTTATAGTCCTGCTGAAAACATAAATGAAACCCCTGCAAATGACAGCTGGGATTTCCCTAGCCAAAATTCACAAAGGAAGGAAGGGTTTAACTAAGCAATTTAAGTGAATGTTAGGGTAATGAAAAGTAAAATGGTTTCTGCCTTACTGACTTGTGTTGCATACCTTACTCAGTTCAAGTCCATTAGCATGAACTGTTGCCAGTCCTGAGCAGCAGACCAGAGCAGACGAACTAGACAACCCTGCACTCTTCGTCAAGATACATGTAAGTAAACAGAAAAAGAGCTAGGGGTTTAGAGAGCTTTGTAAAATAATGATACTTAGGAGAATTATTCATTAAAGCAATACGTGCACACAATAACAGCAACATAATCCACCAAAAGTGCATTTTCTTATATTGCCAGCTCCATGAGCAGGCAAGATAAACCAAATCCTGCACTGTGATTGGCTACCTGATCAGGCAAGATGGAGCTATCCTACCCGTTTGGAACTACCTGCTATGTCCCAAAAGAAAGCCATATAATAAATTCTTTATTGAAGAAGCTTGTTCGGTCAAGATGGCTGGATATTGACCCCATTCTTTTTTTGTGAGTTTATGGACCTTGACTTTGTCTCATTCCATAAACACGCAAAAAAGAGAACTTGACCAATATCCAACCATCTTGACCTCACACTTGGTCAATAACCCATATGTCTGCACACATTGCACACATGTACCTACAATCCTAACAGTTGTTGCCTGCCTGTCATAAACACTGAAAAATTGTTTGCAGAAGATTTCAATAACAAGTCAGATTTGTTTATAAAAAGAAGATCCCAGGAATAAGATTTCAAACCTTTGGTACAGTTCCATCCACAACAAGGTTCAAGCCTACTGGAGATGTAATCTTCATGTGGTCCAGTAGTCCCTACAAGAATTAAAATAAATAAAACCTGACAATGTCAAAACATTGTCCTGCTATGTTTTACCCCTCCTGGCTGGGTAGCCCAGTTACCAAGGGGACCCTGCCTCCATGCAAACAGGGTCTGCTATGAAGGAAAAAAAGCACACTTGAGTTCTAGGAGAACTGCCAGTATACACAAGCAGAACCAGAGTGAATCCAGCAGGTTTTCTAGACCTCAATCTGATTGCATAGTGAGAGGGTGTACTGGCTAGCTGAGAATATAGATGAAACTCTTTTAATATGACTTAGTGCCGTCCATTTTGATGTACCACAGAATTCTTGTAACTAATGGCAAACGAAATGCGTAGGATTCAGTGGTAAAGGTAGGTTAAGTCTGCATACAAGCCAAGTGGCTTATCAGGCCAGAGCTTATCCCAGTTTCTGTAGCATGAAATGACTAGAAATATTTCTACTCCGCCCTGGATGCTAGTCCATTGCAGGGTTACTCCCAGCACTGAATTTGCCAGTACCCATTTCATATACATCTGGGTGGAGAGAGGCATTGTGAGAGTAAAGTGGCTTGCCCAAGAACACAACACAATGTCCCCAGCCAGGACTGCTCGATCCAGAGTCGAGTGCATTAACCATGAGGCCACTGCGTTTCTCACTTAGCAATCAGTTGGAGGTGAATTAATATTTTTAGATTTCAGTTACCGGCAAGTGGAAATTACAAAATTTTATTTCACACAGGAATATGTTTGCTATAGAAAATACCCATTACCCACCCAAAGGAGGGTTATTGGAAATGGCAAGGAGGGAGAGGTCTCAAAAGCAAACTAAGACTTTTAAAGGAAAGTATGAACCAAATTTAGTATTTCTAATGGCATGGGAGGGTGGTTCAAACTAAAAAAAACCAGTAGGAGGGGTGTGGATATTTTCTGGAACAAGCCATTATAAAGTAAACTGCTCTAAAAACATGTACATAAATCATAAATTTCTTCATACCTTATAACCACAGAGGAAATAGTGGTACCACTCCTTCCCATCAATTTTGTAATATTCACAGCTAGTACTAAAATCTCTGTCAAAATTAAAGCAAAATAATCAAACTTTTAAGTTACATCAATCTCATGGTTTATGTTTAATTTTGTAAGCTCTGACTCTTTCTCTCTCCTCTTGGCTTTCAACCTTCACAGAGATATCAGAGGAAAAGAAAATAATAAGTGTGATACATTTTTAGATCCTGTTTTGAGGCAGTGGTCACTTACTGAAAATCATTGAATGTATTGGATATATTGAGTGTTTTCTGATCATTAGGTGCTACGGCTATCACAATATCCTGTTCCACAGCCATTGGTAATACTCCATAGCCACAGTAATCTATATGTTCTCCTGCAAACAGTAATAATGATAATTAAGAGTTCTCAGTATAATCAAAGAAATGTACTACAGCCAGTAATAACAGCGAAATAAATTGGACAAGGGCTTTTGAGGAGGCAAAGGTTAATCAGCAGTAATTTATCATGGTATTATAATTAATCGCTGTTTACAAGGCTCGAAAAAACTTGAATTTCAGCTTGCCCTGGGGACAGGTTGCTCTCAAAATTTTGCTTGCCCTGGGAAAGTCTTAACTTGGCTGATAACTTGCCTGATCCCTTACCCAACAGGCAAAAAAGAATAAAAAGTCGCTCAAATGCCCAGAAGGAAAATCAACTTGTCCTGGACAATGCGAGAGTGCTATTTTCTGCTGCCCTGCTGTAGCAAGTTTGTGAAGGTGATGTTTCCATTATGACATTATGCTCCACTTGCCTGCCAATGCAGCCTAACTGTTCCTTCAGAAACTAATAATTGTGTTAATCATCTCTGTCTGACAGTCTAAACAAGAGACAGTTACTCATAGGATAGCAGAATAACCAACGCTTACCAATAATATTCACTCTCCCTGGAGCTCTGGCATAGAATTCAGGAGGAGAACCATACTTGTTTAAAAATGTTCCTTTGATCTTTTCATATCTACAAAAATAAAGATAAAACCTTTACCGGTAACTAGTGAATAACATGACTAGCATCGAGTATAATCTGTCTTAAATAAGGCTACATTGTGTCCTGAAACCAAAATTTTATGAAGATTAAAACAATAGTGAATTTAATATCATGAGAAGTGAAATCTCAAAAGAAGACAACAACAGTGAGCTGGTCACTTAAAGACAACAAACCTAAGGCAGTTTATAGGCATTAAGTTTTCAGAGAACAGGTAAAATGTGTGGTACATGAATAATGGAAAAATTTTAGAGCTGGGTACACGACCACACCCCCCATCTTGATAACCTCCCTTAAACAGCCACACATAACAAAATGCCAATAAATAAACATGTACTCGCTGATAACAATTAACAAAGAAAAGAAAGAAACTGAATCAGCATTCAGCATCAGCAATCACAAATAATCCTACCACTCTAGAATTGTCCTAGACATACACCCACAACAGGCACAGCAACCTTGCAAAATCACTTGACTAACCCACAGCACAATAAGACAATTTGTCTCTTCATCCAGGTTTTTGCCAACAACAGCTAACCATAATAGTTCTTAAAAAAAATGCTCATCAATATTGAAAGATCTACTTGAGGCTTAAGTTAAATCATCACATGATTTCACTTTTTTTTTTTTTTTTTTTTTTTTTTTTTTTTTTTTAATATAATTTTTTTTT
>Ga0126338_10001031_pt1 | contig 17141 bp, 6 predicted proteins | sample OrbCmetagenome_2_FD_92529 | JGI IMG/M metagenome (GOLD analysis project Ga0126338, IMG submission 92529) | Coral microbial communities from Petempiche,Puerto Morelos, Mexico - Orbicella C C metagenome | ecosystem: Host-associated > Invertebrates > Cnidaria > Coral | place: Petempiche,Puerto... | reverse complement strand
CTCTTTTAATGGTATTTTCCCGCAGAAACCTCCATTGCAAGCTAGTTCCGGTTGATACCGAGAATACGAACATGGCCTATTAAGTGACTGAAGCTGAGAAAAAAAAGTAAAATTAAGTAGAGTGGAGCAGAGTAGAAAGGAATAGAGTTGGGTGGAGAAGAGTAGAGTAGTAGAGTATTTTCTTGACGATTTTTAAATGAAAAGCCGCCTTTAGCCGGATAACCGTCACGAGCTATCTCTTTTTTGTATTGTAGGTCCATTACCAAAAGGCCCGACCATTGATTCGCTGGAGGTTCTCGCAGCCAAATATTCTAACGTCAACCTGTCATGCTGGATTGACTATGATCCTGGTTTTTTCTTATGTTCAGGAGAGTGGTACTTAAATGACAACCAGGCGCCCTTGGAGAGGGGTGAAAAGTACAAAATAGTCGAGAAGAAAACACTAAGCAAATGTAAGACAGAGTTCATCCTCTCTATTTCTAACGTTACGAAAAATGACCGAGGAACCTACAGTTGCCACTGGCTCTGCGATTTCATAAACACCACAAAAGCTGCCATTGACTTGAAAGTTTTTGATAACCAGCCGACAGGTAAGAATCTTGAAAGATCAAACGCAAAGGAATTCATATTTTAATCGCTATACTGTTCTACTATCTTGCAATTGTTCACCGGCATGGATTCAGTTTAACGCTAGTCATCTTTACCACATGGCAGTTTCTGATCAACGACGTTCGCGTCGAAATATTCTAACATTCATTTGTTTTTGAAACGCTAACCATGGCGAAATTACGGATAACTCATGTCCAAAATGAAAAAAATGAAAAAAAAAAAAAAATGGATGGGCACCGTTTTTTTCAGAAATAGGATGCCCGAAATACCACCCTAATAGATCTTACCAAGTGCACAGATGGTAACAGCATAAGATAAAGTCTTTATTTATCGAGGGTTCACAACTCTAATTAAAGGTATCGTGGCTACGAAGACACGAAGAGTAAAAGTATACAGCTGACGTTATCTTCGTCATTTATTCTTCATTTTGTGATAGTATTTCGGATGAGATGATCAGGTCAAGAACGTCTGCACTTGAACCAACCCTAAAATCTCTTCTCAACAAAGCTTTAAATTCGTATACCTTTCCTTTTTTGTGTTAGGTAGGATACATTTTACAAGTATTTATAAATTCAATTAAGTTGTTATCTATTCTAGTTCAAGCAACAACTGAAAGTGCGACCACCTCGCCGAAAAATGCTTTGCTTTCTTCTCCGCCTTCAGGTCAGTGCTAGACTTTTGTTCACAGAAAACTGCTTCCGTCATCCATCTAGTGTGTCTGTCACATTATTGGCAGTGTCCTTTCTTGACACTTATGTTACGCCATGCTTCTACGCACAAGGAAGGGACTAGAAGCGCTGTGTCATCCCAAATAACTTCGGCAATAACTACTTACAAAAAGTCTTTAAAACCACATTGACGGGCCCGGAGAGAACATCGTACTGTTCACTCATATGGAATGAGGGTACAATTAGTAACCAGGAGGCCCAATTATATAGGTGAACAAAAAAATCCTTCTCAGGTTCTTGAAAAGTTTTTGCGCACGATTGTGCTCAACGAGAAATGATTCACCAATAACGTAATAGATTTTTACAAAGAAGAAGTACTTTTTGATATTCAACAGGACAAAGTGAAGACATTTGTTTAGCTCTAGATTCTACTGACGCCATTAGGAAAGAGTCTTAAATGTGTTTTGGCGCCTTTTTTACTTCACAGGAATTCGCAGAGAGTGGCTCCTGCTGATCGTGATTTTATCAGCCAGTATCGGTGTGCTGTTCATGTTATGTGTTTGGTTTGTCGTGAAGAAAAAGAAGGCATCTGCACTGTACACCAAAACGCGTAAGTTGCAAACCTTTGACCTCATGAATCTCCAAGGCTAAAGGGGGGATGTTAGTCCAAAAAAGTCAAATTAACCATAAAAGAGACTTATCTGGGCTTGGCTCTCTGGCCCTTGAAAGAAACGGATCTAAAACAGACATAAGAAGAGTTATAGTAATTTTAAGAACGGTAAAGACATCGACATCGAATATTTTGAGTCATGAGTAAGCCCAGAAAGATCAATCTGCACTACAAACACATTTTGACGACGTTCATTTATTTCTTCGTATGCAGCACTAAAAGATACCTTGAAGAGTAAAAGCGTTGATGTTTTGTCTTGAAATCCATAAGAGCTACCAAAATCTGCAAATTGGACCGCCTCTAATGTTCCAGGTTACAAAATGTTGTAAAAGTTAGTTTTCACGATCAGTTCTCTTGTCGAGTTTTAGCTCTAAACCAATGAGAACGTGAGAGTTCGTGTTGTTTTTTTTAATACCATTGATTTGTCATATAATCACAACGAAGACAATGGAATTAGCGATCGTTCGTCAACACATAATGTTACCCTCTCAGAGTCGTTTGGAAGGAAACAGTTGTATTGATAGATGTCATGAGACAACGCGCTGTTGGGTGAGACATTCCAACTATATGGCAACTTCATTTAACACGCCTATATTTCTACTTTGTCTGAGATTAACTAACGGTTTTTTTGTTTTTTGTTTTAGGCAATTCCATTGCCTTGGATCTAGCCGGTGGTTACTGAAGTATCCAAAGTCTCGTTGAAGCTAAACTCCCTTTTATGAGTAAGATAATATAGAAAAAAGAGAAAACACTTATAAACAAAATTTCTAAACTTCTGTCATTTTGTGAGTTCAGGGCAAGTTGTGCGATCACTAATAGCCAATGACCGACGATAAGGCGTGTAATATCTTAAGTCTTATAAAACCAAATTTAAGTCCAAATCCTTGGTTTACATTGCTTAGTCCGGAAGGGATGTTTTGGTTTGGCTCGGTTGCTAAACGTTACCACGCATCGATTTCATCGTGTTAAGCAAGCCCCCTTAAGCTGGATTATATAACAGTTACCCAGTTTTCGCCGAACTTTAGGCATTTTTCCGCAAGATTTAGGAGGATTCGAAGCTGAAATCGCATTCATTTAAACGGCGCGCGCTGGCGCTTTCCACAAATTTCAACTTGATTTTGACTTTTGCAACGCGAATTTTCATTGGCTCATCTGTTGTCAGGTGCGCGTTTTGATTGGCTTGTAGAAAAGATGATTGTCCAGAGCGTGTATTGAGAAAATTTATTTGGATCAATAAGTAAATAAACACAATTTCTCTTCATTTGTCGAATTGTTTTTGAGAAGTATTTTGTGAAAGTAATAGAGAACTTTTTTCCGTGTTTACATAGCCGCATCTAAACACTCGGGGGTTTGGGAGAATTCTCGAAAGTTATGCAAACCCTCGACTGTGTGCCTTCGTGTTTGGATGAAGCTGTGTATACACGTAAAAAGTCCTCTATTGCTTAATTATGAATAAGAACTAAAACATTTTAAAGCTTCACGTTGCACACAATTGCTGATTGATTTTATAGATTCCATCTACAGGGTCCTTTTCAAGTGTGGGGAAAAGCTCAAAAGCCGATTAACCTAATTCCATGATTCATATTGTTAACCAAGGTTCTTACTTCTGTTGTTTCAAAGCTTATTTCACAGATAATTCTAAATTACGGTTTGACTTTGTCTAAACTTTAAAAATGCCATGAGGAGAAAACAAAAACAAAAAAGAAAATGATAAAACTCCACACAGATTACTTGATAATATTGTAACTTTAGTCCACTATATTAGCTAATCCTCGCTGCTTCCAGAACTCATCCTGGCCCTGATCATCTTCAATGCATAATCCAAGATACTTTAAAACCTGCCTATAACTCCTGTCGACAAAATGCGAACCAAATTTCAGTAACAGATTATGAACACAAGGTAGTTGTGGTAACGGACCCGTTGTTGTATTACTGACACCAGGAACATACGTTATAATAGTTTAGAATCATTAAAAGCTTGACGAGGGCGCAGTTACTAGTCGTTCAAAACGTTCTTTAAATCCTCTTCAAAGAAACTTCGAAAACGCAAAGAAGCGGCCGCCATTTAGTCAATTACCGCACTTTGCTAGGCTACTCACTATCTACAACAGAATAGGTAGTGAGCAGGGTTGGCAATAAGAAAATAGGATCCGTAATAGAACGCTAGAAAATTTGACCAGCTTGAACGATCTCTAGGCTGGAGATGAACTGTATTAAATGGATAAATGATTGCTTCGGAAAAGCTTTCATATTCAGTGCCCTACAGTGATCTTTGTGCAACATTTCCAAAGGATTTTCCATTCTCTATTACCACTTGAAGTAAGAACCAACCTTTTTTAGAAGAATTAAGCAGGATTTTTTTCCTTTCAGTTTCCTTTATTTTACTCATGTGTACTTACGAAGTCCCAGCTAGTGAACTGAGTCTTCCATCGTGACGCGTGTTTTGGCGAGCTCACTTGTCACTATTTTCTGCACTATTAACATCTCAGGTGTACTTTAGTAACTTCATTTTAACTCGATCTAAAACTGTCAGATTTGCATACTGTTTGGACTCAAATTAACAGACCCAATTGTGGGCTTATTGCGGCAGTGATTTAACGGTAAAACAGGAATTGAGAAAACTCCTACCTGTCTGCAGGTCATCGACTACTTTCAAATCAATGGCAGCTTTTGTGGTGTTTTCGTACTCGCAGAGCCAGCGGCAACTGTATGTTCCCTCGTCACTTTCCGTAACGTCAAAAATGGAGAGGATGAATTCTTTCTGGCATTTGGTGTGCGTGTCTTTTAGTTCCACTTTATACTTTTTACCGCTTTCAGGCAGGGGTTCTGGTTCGTCGTTTAACTTCCAAAGCAGTTCTTCTGGACAATAGTCATCATAGTCAATCCAGCATGACAAGCTGACGTTAGAAGATTTGTGCGCACGAATCTCCGATGAGTGATTGGTTGGGCCTTTTGCTAATGGACCTGTGTTAAAAAAGCGTGAAAAGAAAGTTTTTGATGATTTCTAGATCACTTATCTAAAACATAACAACGTCTCCCGAAGAATAGTTTTCTATCGTTTGCATTAATAGCATCACCTCCCCCACACAAGATCAGTGCTCAATTCGCGCTAATTCAAATCACGGCATTTTTTCCAGCATGAAAAGTGGTACAGCCCCATAGCTAAAAAACCCAGTTAGGGTTTATCTAAGGGACCCATTCAGGGGATAATAGCAAGGATATTAATAGCAAGAGGCATATATAGTTAACTTTGCAAGGAATAAATAGTTTTACTTACATTCATATATCATCTGTATCTCAAAGGACGCGCTGCTCGGAATACTGTTTCTTGCACTGCACTTGTAAAATCCTTCCTGCTCCTCACGTCCCGGCGGAAGATGAAGTGTGCTTCGGAGAGTTTTTTCGCCGTTCTTCTCTTTCTCGTCCTCTGAGTGATAAATACCTTCTGTTTCGTTTGTGATTAGTTCTCCATCCTTGTACCAATGGACCTCGTGTGGGAGTGGCATTCCCGAGAAAAAGCATTGCAAATCCCTTGGTTTGCCTTCAATTATATCATTCGGTGAACTCGTGACCCAGGCTATTTTCAGTGCACCTAAGTGATAGAATATGGATGCATCTTGGAGTAAAAACCGTTAACTGAATATGAAAAAGATAAATGAAGTAGAATACTTGTATCGTAAGTCGCGATCTCTTCATCTTTTCAGTGTCTGCACCAGCTGTAACAATTGATCGCTCATGTAATTTAGTAAGTGCACTTAATTTTCCTTCATTATGGCAATTCCTCAGCTACAATATTGAAGAAATGATGCGAAAAATTTATTTAATTTGACACATGTCTTTTCGTCCATATTTCAAAAAGTGAAGTCAATTCATATTGTCTATCGCAAGTATACTCCGAGGAAGAATTAACGTTTCTGTGCGACGTATTCAGTTTAAAAGCAACAAGATTCTCCCGAATGCCTCATTTTATTTTTTATTCGTTTGTTCATTTTTGATTAAAGAAGATATGAAAAACATTTTAAAAGAAAAATAAACGCTATAGTATTTCGTTTCGGCGTCATCCTTTCCCCATTATCAAATGTAGATTTAAGAGGGAAGCTGGAATAACTGATTTATGAGATGTTGCTAATCAAAGAATAAAAGACCAAACGTAAACACAAGCAGACCCTATTCGGGCAAAAGTGTTTAATTAGCCGACATTGTTCTTGACATTTTTCTTGATCCTTAACACCTAAACTAGTATATTTCTGAACTGAACGACTTAAATCTGCATTTGATAATGGCGAGAAGATGACGCCGAAATGTCATGTTATAGCGTTTATTCTTCTTTTATATTGTTCATTTTTGTAAGTTAAAGGAAATTCCAGTGGAATTTTGTTGCGCGGGCTAATCAACAGAAATAAGGTTTCCTTCCAATACTGCATGTAACATTGATGAAAACTGGGTTCAAAATTTGTTATTGCATGCTACAGACTCAGGAAATAGTTTCTCAAGTTGATTTTAACGTTGCATTACTAATGGCTTCGTTTTACTCAAACTGTTGCTGATTGCAATGTGCCACCTATTTGGGCTTCGTTTTTGCCACAGGACATAAGGAGACTTCAATATGCTTATCAACATGCGTCTTGGGATTGAATAGAGGTAACTATGGACACGTAATATAAACAATTTGAAAAAATCAGTCTTGGTATTCCGTCAAGCTTTGCTCGAAGACAGGTTTGGAAGATTATGTGAGACTTATGTTACTATCATGACAGATTTAAGTGGCATCAGGCTTCAATATAAGTAGCATCAGGCTTCCAGAGATTCTTACCTGTTTGTTGTTCACGACTTTCCCTCACAGTCGATGTTGGGGCACCTGTTCGGTGAGAAAAGTCACGATGGGTAAGGTATGGCCGTATATGTTAAAAACGTTTTGAAATGTTCCTCTGGTTATTCCTAATTAGAACAAAGTAACTCCGTTGTTGAGAAGAAAAACTCTGTTACGATTACAATAAAAAATCGAAACAAAAAAACTTAGCAAAAACAAAACGGTAGCAACCATTAATTTTCGTGAAGTCAAGTTCATGCTAACAAAAAGAATATTATACTTATATTTGAGATCTTATAGCCTTTTCGATAAACAATTAAAAGACGAACCCATTCCAGCTGAACACAATGAAACCGTTAGTACTTCGTCACTCGATGAATGGAATAACGTGCGCATTAATGTTTAATGTTCATTAATGTTGCTGTTTTTATTCCTCGCCGTTTTCTTTACTCTCAACTCAAACTAGTCAACACTAGGTAGAAACCAAAGACACTTCATTAGCATGGATACACTCCCTTATATGAGCTAATAGGCTAATTAATATAAGCCAGATAAGTACGTGCGGGACTTAGGCTATTACACGTTGTGGCGTGCCGTTTTTCTCTGAAATAAGGTATTCATTATGAGAGTCTCATGTAGGGTATGTTTTGCACTCTGACCTTGAATTTGGAAAGTTATTTAGAAGGCAATTTTGTTGCCTGTCTCAAACTACGTAGATGGAAGACACTACTGATTAGCTAAGGTCATGTATTGTAGACGTGTACACTGTACAAATTTTAAATGTAAGAAGTAGGTTACCGCATTTTAAACCAAAGCTGATAGGGGATAGGTTTCCTCGGTTTTAGGAAGAGAATTCGATAATTTGATCATTATTGGCCATACCAGTGAATAAAATATCACGAGAAACTGCAACCGATCTAAAAAGTCAACATATGTTTGTCCCCATTTAGGAATGACGTGTTGCTAATTTTATCCTACATGGGGACTGCATTTCACGAAAAGGAATAGCACAATTCTTACCTATAAATGGCTTCTGGCATCGATCATTAATTTACGTAAAAACTGAATCAAACGAGAACAGTCGACAAGGTCAATATCCTTAACTTAGCTCTTTAGTGAAGGCTACAGTAAAATCCAAGTTGACAGGGTTAAAAAATTGCATGTCGTAGTCCCTTGTATTCTCACAAATGATCGATGTCACGGCGATGATAGCTACTATAAGACTGATAATTTGGTTTAGCCCTATTTAAAGCCCTCACAAATCAGCTAATATAAATTTCGCAATAGTTTATGTTGACAAAAACAGATGTGTCATATCTCAACTGATGTGATAACGATACTAATAATAAAGCCGAACACATCCATAACTTTTCATTTTTCCTAACCTCCCACAAATAATCGAAATTTTTTGGATTGGTATTCAGTCGTTATTCATGTGTGCATGTAGGCGTATTGATTATTCATGGTAAAAAATTGAAATATTCCATACTCCTTTACAGTTCTAGACAAGACTTGATTTTCATAATTCCTCTCAATAAACACTCCTTAAATTCAAGGTTATCACCTTAAATACTTCGAATATTAGGCACGTAATGCCATAGAGTTTTTAAGAAGTCAAAAAAAAAAATTATTGTGTCACAAGCAGGGCGATCTTTAAGTGCAGCGATCATAGCCTGCACATAAAGCCTCCGAAATATTTTCAAACGACCAAAAATGCCTTCATCCCAAAGATATTTTACTTGATTCTTAAATCAACAAGAATGTGGGATAGATCATTCAAGTGTCCACGACTCCTTGATCTTAATAGAGTTTATAACTAAATCGATCCTGGAGGATTGAATCGAGACTGAAAATAGCTGCGTACAATAATAGGTGGTGAACGGTGCGGGAATGCGAGAGCGTTTTTTTCTTGCGAGCCCAAGCCATTTTGACACCAAAACTTCAAAGTCAGTTAAATGCGAGCTCGTGACGTTCAGGTTCTTAGACGATCAAACGTCATAAATAAATCGGTAGTTCGAGACAGCTTTGTGAGAAAATATCGAGACTCGAGACGCACATAGCCGCTAAAAATCGAGACTGCGAACTCGTGAAATTCGACGAAAATTTTGGGGAGACCTATGGGTTTTAAAGGGCCATTTACCATTCCTAATAATGACAGAATAACTCAATTTTAAGACATACCTTGGATCATGATAAGTGACAAAGAAAACAAAACGTATTTCACCAAACAAAGTTGGTGTTGATTCTTTAAACCGTCCATCCCAGTCTAGCCGCAAATTGCAAACTCTCTCAGCTTGGTCGATCTCGCTTAGCTTTTATAATATCCTCTTCATATTGTTTACGCCCTCAATTTGTAGGCGTTTATTATTCTACTAACAATTGGCCTATTCAGCCTACAGGAAGTGCTTCGGGAAAGTGCTCATGATTCTATCAGTATGCATGCAGCTTTGCTGCATAGCAGAATGACTAGGAACCCTACTATATTTGTCCTATGTAAAAGTATGTTGCAATTTTGATAGCATAACTGCAGGGGAATGTAGGGTAGCTTGGGGGTCTCAATGGTGGACTGACAACAGCTCTTTTTCGCATTTATAATGTTCTCTCGTTACTTGTCTTGTTACCAAATGGAACAAATTTTGGCGGAAGCTTAATTTTGCCAATTTTAATTTTTGTGTGTGTTATGCAGGATGCAACTTGTACGATTCGGAACGATAAGGAAATAATTTCTGCGATTTCTAACACTGACGTGACATGTTCGACTTCTTCGGGATAAATATTATTTTGCAGCCAAAAAAAAAGGAAAACAGGTAAACCACAAAAGTTTGAATAACCCTATTTCATCCGTATTTATCTGGCTGACTGATGTATTGATAAATATTCTGCTAGAAAGTTCCTCATTGCACGCAAAGGGCTAAAAATAACTTATTTTTCTTGAAATTCCGCCTGCACTGATTTTCGGTAAGACGCAAAATGAGATATGAGCCGGATAATATCAAAAGGAAACACGCTTCGTTGTGGGCTAACAAACATCAAAGTGAGCCTACACAATGGTCTCATTGACAACATAGCGCAGCAACCGCGTTCTCCGTCTTTGTCCAGGGGGGATACTCCCTTATATGGGTATATAGATACGTGCGGTGCCACACGGGATGTTTTTTGAGACGTTTTGGTCTGAAATAGGGTATAGTTTGCGTACTCCGGTCTATGTTTTTAAATCAGGTCACTTCTTCATCATTATAATTAAGACCATCAACATGGCAAAACCCAGTCTCAGATTATGTTTGTTTACGTTCACCGTGTACGTGCTGGAACGGCTCTTCACTCGCTACAGTCACGCGCTTGGCACACTCTCCCGCGCTCTCAGGTCTTAAACAGGGCATCAAAGTTTTGGTCTGAAATAGACTCGAAAAAAATCGTTTTTTGGTCTAAAATAGGTTTAGGGATTCAAGAAGGTCGATGTACACCCATCGTCCTGGAAGTACCTTCTGGAGTTTGTACTCAGTATTGCTTAATTAACTACTATTCACGTCCGTGCATCATCAGCAACTCTGTGGTTTGTTCTGAAGTTTGTTTTAAACAGCGGCTTAAAGCGGTAACGTCAAGATAATGACTCATTATACTAGTCACTTTCATGTTGACTCAATTTACAATCGCTTTGAATTTTCAGTTCAGTTCACCAAAGTCTGTTCGAATTGAAAAATTTGTTTCTTTAAATTGTCGCTCAATCGAGAGAAAAACCAAATGGCTAAATTAGTTGCCGCTTAGAGCAATAGCTCTAAGGCGAATATATTTGACTGGAATCCTCTTTCACTTTGTTTCCTTCGCGATTAGTACAAAAAAAGGGTATTTAAAAGAAATCCGCCCCTTTGAGAAAAGAGAAGAGGAGGCTTTTCGCTATTTGTAGACAGAAAGAAAACTAAATACGACGAATACGAAATAAAGCTTGATTGAATGAGTCCTCCATGAAAATAAATTTCATTTACATCTAACAGTACAGCCCGGTTATCTCAAGCAATGATAAGCTGATAATAACATTTTAATCAGTTTACCTTAAATTTTAATAGCCTGCTCTTGGTTTAGAGCAAGGGCGAGGAGACAAGACTAAAAAATACCTTTCACCTTTCAAGTTGCTTACCTGTTATCCAATTGTGTGGGTGCGTGCTTAGCACCCCAGCAGGTTTAAAGGTCTTAGCTAAGTTCCAAATCGCATTTCTGTTCATGAAGATCAGATCCGCTCGAGTAAGACCTCGAGTTACAAAACTCTAAATTGTACTGATCCGGCAAGCATCTTAGAGGCAAAAATGAAGACACAAGAAAATTAAAAAACTATTTAGAAGAGGTGTTTCATGCTTCGCAAGCAAGGAACTCTTTTAATACTAAACAAATATACCAGAACCTTTGCGGTAACGCCTTCATATTGCCATAACCACTAGCCATTTGTAAAAACCGGAAAACACCAACTACAGTCAAAATGAACCTCTTTGCAGAAAGCTCATTTCCGATTTCTTGACTACGCAGTGCTCCTTTTTCTGGAATTCTCTTGCACGCATCAATGTTTAGTTTTGACCAAGAGAAAAGATCCTGATGTTTTTTCATGCTTCCCTCCATTTAGTATATGGCCAAACTCAAAATATCAGTTCCTGCCAATCTTTCAAGATATTGGGGCAGATGAGTAAACTATTCACATAAAGCTAACTAATTTGTCTTGTGAAGGATATTGACGTATATTTTGAAGTATGTTCTTTCTTCTGTCATTCTGAGCACTTTGTCAATGTTAGAGGTCGCAGTGGTTGCAGTGCGAGGCCAGAGTGAATCAGGAACACGGAATGTGTTCCTACGTTTAACACCTGAGCCAAACGTAAACATCCCTTCCGGACTGAAGAACGTGTACAGAGGTCAATGAAACACGAATTTTTCAATTTTTTTTAAAATAACATTTATTCTGTAATTGGTAAAGACCTGAAGGAAGACCACAAGCTGCATGCAACTAATTTAAAACACCAGATTATAGCTCAGTCAAAAGAAATGTCGCGCACAGGTGGACTGTTTGTTCTAAGAATTGCTGATCATCAGGAACATGAAATCGAAACTTACCATGCATTCAGATTCTGTTCGCGCCAAACTTTTTACGTCACAGGACGAACTAACAAAGTTGACCCTGAGGACTTGACCAGAAGAACTCTTACAACGGTATGATTTAGAGAATGGCGAATCTTGTTAACCCACTGTTTCCGGTTACCAGCTGTTTCCTAAGCTGAACTTAGAAAACCAGACAAGCACAGCTTGAGGCTGAAGTAAACTATTCATTCCAGTCTGGACCAGTAATCTCTCAGTTCATACTCAAACCAAAATGGTTTTAGAAATCTCTCAAGGTGGAACATTTGACAGACCAAAGCGGAATCGGCACAATATCACCGCCCCCAAACCACTACAACGGACTGACGCCGGATGGCATTTTGAGGGGGTTGTATTTGAACTCTAATACTACACCAAACTTTTGATTGCTTATCAGGACACTTTGAAAGGAAAAATGGACGTCTAAATGAAATTTTAATACTAAGAGGTTTAACATACACAACTTACGAAGGAATGAGTAAACAGATTAACATGTATATACGAATGCTGTGCTGTCTTATTAGCAGGCACGTGCCGTATTACTGTGTACAGTATGTTAGGATTCCAGTGAATTTCTAATGTGATTATTACCTATGTCAACAACGGGAGATCTAGAATGATCAAAGTTAATCCACGCGTGGGATGCAAAGTTCGAGCAATTTTTGCATTTCTCTTCTGTTATTATTTTCGAGTCTTGAAAGAGAGGCCAGTTTCGCAATTCAGAGATTGAGTGCGCGGGCAAAGCAGATGATTTTGTACATTACTCCTTGGATGGGAACAAAAATTCAAGAAAATAATTCTTCTTGCAGTATCCTAAACTCGCCAGTGATTTGAATATTATGCTATAATCATTAAATCATTGAGTCAGCCGGTGGGTAGGCAGACAGCCCACGTAGAACATACCAAGTGTCTGTGCGTTGCTCAATTTTCTCCAAGAAAGTTGGATTAAATGAATCATTCGGTGAGACGTTCCGAATAGTCAGCTGAGTAGTAACTAGTTGTACATCGGTCCACTTAAGTTCTCTTCTGTTTCCTCGATTTTTCGATCTTTAGACATTTCATATTGGTGTAGTTCGGTGGCTGATTCGCCTTATCCACTTGACCTTTTACAAAAGGCGTACAATAGTGTACAAAAGACTAGGGCGGGAGAGAAAGAAAAATGTTACTAACTCGATATTGAGACTACCTTGTCTCCTGGTAATGGATACACATAGGATTTAAACTTTGGGTTTTTTTTTGAACCGTTGACAATATCTCAGAAATAAGGTAATAAGACCTAAGGTTTCCAAGAAATGAACAGAAAAGCTGTAATGTAATGAATCCGAGAAGACTTTAAAAGCTGCATCAGAACGATCAACCAGATAAAGAACTTATAGTGCAGGCTAAAATTAACTTAGACTACTGTAACACCACTCCAGATAGCCTTAAACAGTGTTTCAAAGCATTTGAAAAGAAAACCGATGTTGGTTGTCCCTGAATAGTAACGATAAACAGGCAATGGATGACGTTGGGTTATCAAGTCTAGCTCTAATGAAATAAGATGATTTATCGACTTGCCATTAAGTACTTTATTTTCAACTTTCAAAAATTATTACCACGCAAAGTAGTAATTAATTCTCCAATTTGACTTCAATCATCAATGCAACCATCCACGTCTATGATAAATAACACCAAGAAAATATTTTTGAAAGGAAAACTAGAAACCTAATCTGACGATCGTGTGGTCAATCATGGGTCCTCCAGTGAGACTGATAGCGGAAGCTCATTCTGCGTGTGTCCGAGTGGTTAAAGACCAGCTTGCTTCCTTGCTTCCATGTCGATAATATTCAAAACTCGTAGCTTTCATTAAGAAGCTAAGAAGTGGGAAGCATATAATAGCATTATTCAAAGAATAAGAAACATTTCCGTGTTTTTATCGAGTTTTAGCAACACGAGTGAAAGCTTTGGAGAACGAAAGAAAAAATCACTCACTCGCTATTACCTTTTGCAGCACCATTACGTTGGATCGCGCTATCGAGTATTAGTATAAATCTACTAGCGTTCTATCACGAATGCCGCTCTCTGATTGGTTACGCCTCTCACTATCAATTCTGTGATAGATAGTGAGTAGCGTAGCAGTGTGCCTTTGTTAACAATCACGCGATATAAATCTCGAGCTCATAACCTAATTGTTTAATAGACATGCCCACTTTATCGCGCACTTTTTTATAGGGTGTCTTCTAAAATGCTTTACTGGTGAAATATGAAGAATCTTAAGGACTTCGGACTAACCATTTCTTACTGATCATTTAAAAACGTCATGACATTTTCTTAGGTTGTGGATGCGAGCGTTGAAATTCTGTCCAAAGAGAGCTAGCTGGCTTACTTCGGTCTTATTAAGGCATTCTGGGGCAATTTTCTTTCAAAAGGATTTATCTAAATTATGTTAATTTATATGAATATAACTTCATTCTTGGCAAAATATTGTTTTGCAGAAAAAGGAGCATTTTGTTCGTCTCACTTTCTTTCCAACAGCAGTCAACTGAAGGTATTGGAACGGAAAATGTTCGCTAATTCACAAAATGATTTCAGTGGGTTTGTCATGATGGTATCCTACGCAAGCTATAATAATTTACCGAATACGTGCAGTATAGGTATGTGATAATGATTACGTGCTGTTTCATTAAAACATCTTGCGCAACTTTTTTTAATTTAGGGAAACACTTTTGTTTTGACCAATAGGATATTGATTACCTTTCAAGTACTGAATGGATATCACTAGAAACGTGCTTCAGATGATCTTTGTAAGAAGAATTAGAGAGAACTTGCTGGGTTTGAATTACTTGTGGCGCCAAAATGCTTTCCGTGTCTCTCAATTTCTGTTCCATTCGGGTGCGAGCAAAAAAAGACGACAACAAGGGCCTGCTGCTTTGATAGAGTAAAAAATCATACTGATAAGCTTAAGAGTTAATCTTCAGATCAAGCATTCTTATCATAGGTTTAAATTTTGCAATAAAATCTTGAAAGCATCAGAAACAGAAAGAGCTGCATGCGATGATTTATGTTTTCACATGTTCCTACATGTATCATTATCATTTAGATATAGATCATCAGCTTTCAGGTTTATATGCGAAAAATGAAACTTTTTGTTCACAACAGCTTTTCATTCAAAAAGCTTGTAAAATTTTGCATTTTGGTTCCATGCTAAATGTCAATCAGGTCAGAGTGTTATGTTCTTTATTGACTATTATTTGACTAGTACTTGAGACGACGAGGACGTCTGTAACTTTGGTAACTGATAAACAGCTGTTTTGAGAAAGGTTGGGTTACAAGAGCGTAAAAGCGTGGAATGAGACAAATTTGAAAGCTATCGGTGGGTAATGGTGGTTCGCGGTCACTTGATTGAAGCTATAAGGGGGGTTTTAGCGTAATAGAAAAAAAAAAAAAGAACAGAAACATTTGTATCATGGTTCCCCTTCCGTCTTGTTGAAACACCGTGAACCTCAATCAATCCACGCCAAACTATTTCATACTACCCAACAGCATCAATTAGCATTGTCGCAAATGCTATAATTCTCTCGTTAGTACTTTTTTACTCGCTGTAGTTTTCGAGTTTCGGTCTTTCAAACAGAAGACATAAGTTTCCTGTTAAACTCATAGAGGATATTACATGGCCACGCGGAGATAAGAAATTTCTCTTCTTGTGTGCGTGAACGAGTGAAATATTTTTCAACACGATGAGAAAACTTTCGTGTCTCCCAGTGGCCATGTAATGCTATTTGTTATATAACCCGCAATGAAATTAGAAATCATTTCACTTACCATGTTTTCGCGCGAAATCTCACCTGGTATTTCATTGGTTTTTCATCATAAAAATGTTTTACTCGCCTTAAGGCCTGTTCATGTCATTTTTTCCCCCAACAATTTTATATCGATGCGTGACTAAAAACCCAATACTTTCCTCAATGCATTTAAGAAAATTAGGTATAAATTGTTGATTATGGTTTTGCTACTTAAAAACAGTAAAATATTGGAAATAATAATAAACAAACATGCAAAGAATAATAAGAATCTACCCCAGATCACACTAGAGGAAATAATCAAACCTACGACGGAGTTTAGGTATTCATAAGCGGGATGGAGATCCATCTTTTTCAGGATGATCCGAAAGAAATCAGTTGTTTGCTTTATATCATTTAGTTACACTGAAGGCTCGACTGATCAGTTGTATAGAAAGCGATGATGGAATATGAGAAGCTAGCTGCGATACGATAAAGGTGTTACACACTACGTGACACAAGGTACTCGGAAACATTTCCCAGTTCCCCCTACGGGAGTAAAACCATGGATAGTAAAGAGACTGGATTGGAAACTAGCTCGCGTCAGCAGTTCCAACAAGGTGGAAATTCGTGACGTCGCTGTCGCAAGCGACACTTCAATTTTTGCAGCAACTTTGTTTACACTGCACAGTGAGTGACCAAGCTATGGATATTAAACATTTTTTGAGGAGCGGATGAAGACGATTTGGCAAAACTTTTAGAAGACGACAATTCTCCTTTATTGAAGCCAACCTGACCTTTTTCGTCAACGCTTCCTTCGGAAGACAGCAATTTAAGCTTACTTTTAACTCTTCGTTGATCTGCTTTACTTTCGGGTGAGGAAGTGGTTGTACCTAAAAAGTTACTGGGAGGAAAGAAAATTAGAAGTAAGAAAATACGGCTCGGCGCAAAGTTCTCCTGAATTACACGGAAAGGACAGCATGAGAAAAGCTCTGATCTCCTCCAGCGCCATTAACATCGATGGGTAATATATCAGCGCAATTAATATTACTAACATAAATAAGTAAGCGATAATTTTTTCCTGCAAAAAAAAAAAAAAAGAATTAAAAATACAAAAAAAACTTATTTTCCTAAAAAAAAAAAAAAAAAAAAAAAAACCGCTAGGACACGTGGAACCGCTTCGAAAAAGCCATAGGGCTCCTTGCAATAGGAATGAAAAAGCTACTGTTGTTCGAATTAGAGAGGGATTTAAAAGTGCGTTAAAATTGCGTGAAAATGAGAAAATAAAAAAAGAGTTTTAAAAAATGACCTTAAAAACCTCCAGGAGAAAAAGATACTGAAGTCACACGAGTTATGTGCACGTGGTAAACGACACGGGTCATCCATGTGGATTGAAAAACAAAATGCTGGTCCAAATTAGAGCGCAACGTTTACGAAAGGCATGTGGGAACACGAAAAGCCAAAAAGGATAAAAATGCTTAAGTCGTCTCAAATAATTTCCGGAATTTCCT
>Ga0126338_10001030_pt1 | contig 17142 bp, 11 predicted proteins | sample OrbCmetagenome_2_FD_92529 | JGI IMG/M metagenome (GOLD analysis project Ga0126338, IMG submission 92529) | Coral microbial communities from Petempiche,Puerto Morelos, Mexico - Orbicella C C metagenome | ecosystem: Host-associated > Invertebrates > Cnidaria > Coral | place: Petempiche,Puerto... | reverse complement strand
TTTTGTGGTTGTTGTTTTTTAGTTTTTGTGGGGTGTGTGTGGTGGGATGTTCACTAAGGAAGAAGGGGGGAAGGGGTGGGGGGGGGGGGGGGGGGGGGGGGGGGGGGGGGGGGGGGGGGGGGGGGGGGGGGGGGGGGGGGGTGACGTTTGAGTATCCTACAAGCCGTTAACTTTTGACCCATATATCGCGTACCTGGTTAATTCTAGTTGCAAAAATTAATGATTTTCCTGCTCAATATCCTGTTTTATCTGATCTTGATATCCCATATTCCATTAATTCCCCCCCCCCCCTCCGCCCACCAAGTATCGTACACCTTTAATTTATTTTTACCCAAATATCCCTTACCCCGAATACTCCTAATAGGGCCTCTTCTTATGGTGCTGGAATGACCATAGTATTGGGAAAAATAGTTTTCAGCGATTTCTCAGCTACCAGTAAACGTTTCATTCCATTTCTGAGTTATCGGTCAATTTTGCAGATCTTGGATCTCGGCTATCAGTTAAAAAACGCGTCATTTCCAGAATAACAGTTTAAAGTTTTAACCAATTCGTAGCCATCAGTTAACCCATCCAGACCCTCGTCTTAGCGTAGCTTAATAAGTGTGTATAAACTCTTGGTATTTGGCCATCGTAGCTTGATTAAAAATATAACACAAACAGCGGTGATAAACATTTTAAAAACATGCATTTTATGAACTTGACGTTTCGTATGCTAGTCAACATTTTAAATAACTTTTCAAAAAATAATTTAACGGTTATACTTTTAAAATGTATGTTGACTAGCATACGAAACGTCAAGTTCATGAAAATGCATGTTTTTAAAATGTACACCGCTGTTTGTGTTATATTTTTGATAAAGTGTGTATGTGTATAAGGGTTCAGATATGTTGCGTTTACGCAGTATTGTGAGGGTTACTTGATACCCTTCAAACACATACACTTCAAACAGCTTCCTTAAACTGATTCTTAGTTTATTTGTTTAAATGGCTTTCTAGGGTCGCATACGGACAGGACATATCATCGAAGGTTGTTGCGGAAGACTGTAATGCCCAACAAGAAAAGCCACTAGTTCATAGACTCTTTCTTGAAGGCTACCAAGGAGCCAAACTTTTTTCTTAGTCCTTCGTGTGTCGCGCGGTTTCTCGCGCGTGTTCTTTCGTGTGGCCCTCGAAGGAGCTGCTCGCACTAGCTCGTAGTCAATGTTCTTGCCGGTTGCATTTGGTTGGCGCGTAACTGCCGGCCCCGAACATGGGTTAACGGACAACCTTACTCGAACTTCCTTTTAGAGATTATTTAACGGATTCTTCTGGCAAGAAAAGAAAAAAAAACAATCCCCTACAGTGAAATCTGCATTAAGCGGACACCCTTGGGACCCTCACTACTGTCCGCTTTATACAGGGTGTCCGCTCTAAGCAGGTTGTAACATATTGTGCAATAATAGTTAACTGTTAACCCTTTTGCAACTCAGTGTAACACAGTGTAAGATCGAAGACTGCTCATAGCACAATGTCTGCATCAATCTGGAATAATCTACAAAGCTTTGAAACGATATCGCTGAACAGTGTTAAAGGAGTCTGAGCTGAGCTTTTAAAAGAAAGCCCTTGAAGTGTTCGCTTATTGTGCAACAAAATGGCTTAATATTGGTGTCGTCGTCCGCCTGACAGAGGTGTCCGCTGAATGCAGGTTTATTTTACAGTTAATGTGGGAAGAAAATTTTGGGACTCAAGCTGGTGTCCACATAATAGAGAGTGTCCGCTTAAAATGGGGTCCGCTTAATACAGATTTAACTGTATGTTACTGCTATTGTACTCATTTCTGAAAAAGATTGATGTTTGATAAAGATTATTTCTTTGACAGCAGACTGAGGCTTAGAGTGTCTAATCAGTTAACTGGCTGCCAACAGACGTGTTTTGATCTGTTCTAGAAAAATCGGGGGTGGGGGAGTGGGGGAGGAAAGTCGTTCAGCAAAGTACCTGGATCATGTGTAGAGTGCTGTTTTCCTTTAAGTAACTTGCAGTTGAGCCAAAAATCACAAACAATAGCCTCCATTTTTCGCGATACTTCCCAGTTCAGCTGGGAAATAGACCAATCTCAAGCGAAAATATTTGCTAGATTATAAGGTCAGTGTTTTCGCAGTGATGTCTCGACAGCGGGGCCGGTGTTGTTTTGCTCAAAAATACTAAAATAACTGAAAAATAATATTTCAAAGCGTCGACTTGTTTGTTTTGCGATCGTTTCGGACCGGATTTTGCAAGTTGCTTATGAATTCAATTCATTTCAATTTATTCAAACTTTAGTCACCTCATTGTTTTTCAGTTCCCTGGTGTAGTAAGGTAGTCTTTTCAAAAAAACAACAAATTAACCTTGGAAGAAAACACCAACAGTAACAGCAAAAAAACCACTCCACATAGCGAGCTGAGAGGAACGGGTTGAAAAGGCGGGAAAGACAGTTTGAATAAATTTTAAGACGGGATAAAAGAGAAAATCCTTTGATAGACAAGGTTTTGTTCAGGAAAAAATAATAGACACTCCTTTAACGCAATATGACGCGCGACCAATGGAACTGACGTCTAGCCTGGTACTTACGCATGCGCAGTAGTAAGCGTCAGGCCAGCCTCGTGTTTGTCTTCATACAAGCGTCTCTTCCCTTGTGCTCTTATACTGAGAGAAGCAGAGAGCTTGTGAAAAAGACCTTGGCGGATCGAGCTTTCCTTCGGCGCAAAGTCGACAAGAGCAAGAAAACAAGTCATTCCACATCTGAAAAGCGCAAATCCGGCGAGATGGAAGGTAATTCTGAGATTTCGATGCATTACGGCAGTTTTATTTTTAAATCTCAGTCAAACTCTTTATATGAGCGCCTCCATGAATTGTTCTCCCTTGTTGTCTTATATTTCCTACTAGCCTCATACGAGGCCTTATAAAGCCTATAGGACATATGGAAGTGTGCACCACCGAAGTCAGCTCCGAAATTTCTTCGGTTCAATCGACAATTTAAGCTCTGATATCCTCTAGTTTTGTAATATAGACATCTCTACCTCGACTAAACGGCAAAAAATGTCCGCTGCGAGTAATTTCGAAGCGCTTCGCTCGAAGTTTCTTTATTTCAATTCGCGCTAAGAGAATATATAGGGAAGTATAAATTATGCCTCGGGGACCTACTGATCTCTAACACTAACCTAAAGTTTCGATTTTTGCGTCCAAAATATCGCGGCAAAGGGCTTTAATTTTCGCACAAACGATCCTTAAGCTGTCGTTTTGACCTCCAAGTTGCGAAGAGATGATGTTGTTCTTCTTTACTCGAAGCAGCGAAGTCTAAGAAACGATCCGCGGACACAGCGCTTCACAAGTCCAGGTCTCCCAAGAAATCCAAGACTGGCAAAGAAGGCAAAAGAGGGAAAAAAACATCGAAAGGCGACGGACCACACGTAAAAAGAGCTTCCTCGGCCTACATTCACTTCACGACTGATTTCCGAAAGAAACTCAAAGAGAAATGCGAGAAGAAAGGCGATCCACTACCCAAAGCAAACGAAGTCGCGAAGATGGCGGGTGAAGCGTGGAAGAGTCTCTCGGACGAAGACAAAACGCCATACAACATCAAAGCCCAGGAAGACAAAGATCGCTATATGAGAGAGGTAAGCAAGAATTCTGCGCCAAACCAAGCTGAAATGCGGAGTTAAATTACTCATTTTTGAGCAGTTCATCATGGCTGCCACTCTCAACCGTTCCGTGTCAGGAGCCAATGTGATGTCACGTGATATTTTTCTCCTGGGGAAGGAAAATTTTGTTTCGAGAGTATTTAAATTATTTCAACCACTGTGATTTTAAAGTCCAAATAAATTTTTATTCAAGTTTATGGGGAAAAATATTTTTGAACTTTCATTTTTCAAAAGAATGCATATTTTTCAAAATCTCTTATATATGCGATTAAAACTAAACTTTATGAAAAAGTACACTGTTTTAAAATTTGATGACTGCGTTGTGTATTTCTCCTCTTAATCTTTCTAAAACAAAGGGATTTTTGCATTACATGTGAGCTTTGCATGTTGAAAGCAAAAAAAAGGAAATCTTTTTCATGTGCTGTTTTAGTGCTAAAGGACAAACTTGAAAGATGTCTTAAATTAATATAGTTTTTTCAAAAGCTACAGAGAAAACTCTGGGAGGAAGAATAAATTCTTGTTTGAAATTTCACAGTTAAATTCGGGAGATTTTTATGAGGCAATTTTAAAATCTCTGCTCAAGTCAGTTAAAACTATTTAAGTTTATAGACTTTAATTAATATTAAGCTGGCCCATTGATATCAAAAGGAGCTGTGATAAAAATTAACATGAAGAACTTAGAACACATGTACATTGAATGTAATTACAGACAAAAGCACCATTTACGCTGTATTGAAAAAGGATTACTTTTTGCAATCAAACAATGAATTTCAGGAAACAATAGACAAAAAAGCTAAAAACAGTTAATTGATGATTTGAGTTTTGGAGTTAGTTACCATTTCAGATATGTCTAACTCACTGAAAGTTAACTGGAAATTAGCATGGTCACTAGAAAATGTTTTTTACACTCAGGTACTGTACAGTGTACTTCTAGTAGCAATAATTTTCTTCTTTTTCAAATAAATGGTGAACGTTGTAACCAAGGCCTTATACTTTTCCCAGGTTATATAAGACTAACTGATTTACTTCTCTTCACACAGAGTGGAAAACTGGCTAAAGTTGAATCTGATAAGCCAAAGCGTGCTCCTACAGCTTATTTCATATTCCTTGCTGAATTCCGAAAGGAAATGCAAGGTAAAAAAACAGATAGTGATCAGAAAATCCCAGCCCTTGCCGGAGAAAAATGGCGAACCATGACCGACAAAGACAAAGAGAAATACAAGCAGTTGGAAGCGGTCGCTAAGAAGAAGCATGAAGCCGCTATGGAAGAGTGGAGAAAGAAGGTTAGTACAAAGGTGCACTGTGGAAGCAAGCTATTTAAATAACAGGTCTCCCTCTCCAATTGTTAACATTGTTAATTATTTATATGATAGTTTCATCCAGTTGGGAATCTTAAGTGTTGCATTAACAGACTCAACACTATCTCTAGCACTAGTTAAGATTGTCCGATAGTTGAAAATATACACGTACACTAGCATGGCTGAACATGAATGTTTTAGCTTTACCCTCAGACCAGCTCAATCATGGATTTACCAACCTGAAACTTTTCTAACTAGCCCAACAACAGTGATACACAGCTGTATGCTGTAGCTATGAATATACTAAACTGGCTCAAAAACAAGTCCAGCCATCTTTTCTGGGCTGGTCACCTTCAAAGTTACCCAAAGTCTTTATTTTCTAGTGAAATTTCAGCCAGTGATCAGTGAGCTATCTTTAAACTGGTGATATTTGCTGGTAGCCAGGTCTTAGTTATATCCCTGCAAAAATTACAGTCTAAATTAATCAAGTGATTATTTAAACTAGTCTTTGTTTTTGCCCTTTGGGAAAGCAAAAAACAAAATCCACTGGTTTGGTGTGAAGATCCCTTAGATAGCCCTGCTCTCCCGGATAATTAATGCAGGCTGGAGCCAAGCAACATTTGTTTACATCAGCTGAAACTAAAATTCACTTGGGCTCTATGCAGAGATGATTTCAGCCTATAACTCTTCAGGGGACCAAAGATTCCATTCACACTACTGATGCTATGTTGTTGCTTGTGTTTTTCCCTTTAGACTAACAATGTTTCCTGTAACTGAGAATAATATTACCTGACCTCAGAATGCTAACGAAATGGATACTATAAATTTCCCCTGTATTTTTCCATCACACTGTACATAGACTTTAATTTGTTTGGAGCATTTCAAAGAATTAGTAATTACGCATTTTTGTTTGTGTGTTTTATATAGCACTGTCTTAAGTAAAGTAATTTTCCCAATGAATTTGATGCTCTGTAAAATATTCCCTTTAAAAACGACCTGAAAGTACAGGCTGTAACAGATTGTTTACTGCAGTAAGGTTAAAAAATGCCAAATGGGGTTATAGTAAACTAAGAGGGCAACAAGGAGAGTAACACCTAGAGACTGTGCCTCCAATGTAACCTTTTTAAAATAATTATCTTTGTGTAAGTGTGTTTGTAAATTGCAACTGTATCTGTACATGTAAGTCTAAGATTTAGAAATCATCTTTATTATATGGCTGTGTCTCACAAGGACTGGGAACTACCGAATTGACAAATTTGATTAGCTGAAATTGATATTGCGAGCGGTCTAGACTTTGCCGTCTAGTTCGGTAATGTTTTGGGGTGAAAAAGTTGCAAACTAAAATGCAAAAATATTGACTACCGGTATTTTCTTGTGTCGATATTTATTTATGGAAGTGCCAAAAAGCCTGATGAGAAAAAAAGTAAAGAGGACAAGCAAACTTTAGCAGAATTAAGTTCATCTCATCATTGTTCGCAAGCAAAATGTCAGCTAGTACAAACCAGTCACATTAAACAAATTAAATTGTTCTTGTTTGCCATATAATGACCATCTTATTAAGCGAGCTTAGTCGGTCTGTATGGGAGAATCTTGACCTCTGCCGTGTGTACAGACCTCACTGCATTCGGTCTGTACTCACAACCTCGGTCAAGATTCTCCCATACAGATCTCCTGCTCGGTAAATAAGTCCTAAGTAAGAAATAAATAACTGAAATTGGTTAATTTTTTTTAACACAAGTGATCGCATTTTCCCACTTCCTGTTTACAGATTGTTATCTTATTATCTTAGTGATTTTCTTCGTTGTTGGTGAAGTTAACATGTTACAATATGCCTTGCCTTCTTACTGTAGAATGCTGGAAAAGAACAGGCTCAGCCAAAGGCAAAACCAGAGAAAAAGAAGCCACCACCCAAAAAGGAGCCCAAGCCATCAGAATCGGAAGAAGAGGATGACGATGATGAAGATGACGATGATGACGAAGATGAGGAAGAGGAAGTTGAGGATGATGATGATGGTATGTTAATGTTAGTGCTTGCTGGTAAATTTAACTCCGGTCAAGTTTCAGAGTACGGTAGAGACCTCAATTTTTTTAATCTCTCGATAACTGGAACCAAACGTCATTTCCCTTCCCTCAGTTGAACACCTGATTTTCCAAACATGTTTTTGTTTCCCTTGGACGTTAAAAAAATCAGGGTTTCCACAGTAGTTGTAATTAAGGGTGTCACCAAAAGTCCACTTTAAACAGCAGCTTGAGCTTCATTCTTTTAATTACAGATTACGTAGATGTTCTCCTTTTGAATTAAACAAATCTGAAGAGAAACCACTTAAACAACATGTTGGTCTTGATTCTGGTTTTGTTTCTTTTTAGAATCGCTGAAGTGTTTAGTGTGGAATATATTACTTGCAAAAACCTGGTGTACATGTCAAAGACAACTGCTCCATTCCAAAAACTTCAATCAAATTTGACATACTATGTATATCAATCACTCATATTGTTGTGTTGAATTTTTAGCACATATCTTGCATCTTTATAGACCGTAATATTTTCTTCCTTGAGTTACGAAGGAAAAGAATTAGAACAGAGAACATGAGGGTATTAACTTGATATATACAGTTGTATACAGTTACACCAGTGTTATTTGAATTCCATGATATCTTACATGTATCTTACTTTGTAAACTGGGTTATTTTTAGGCGGAGACGATGACGAAGACGACGATGATGATGATGATGATGACGATGATGAGTGAAAAACCTCGCATTCCACTTGCATTCTTAAAAAAGAGAGCCATTCCCATTGAATTTCACTTAACTGCTCATTCACATTACCTTTTTTCAGTTTTGTTTTCCTGATTTCAAATTCTGACAAAATGTGTTCATCACTATATCATTAATGTATTGAAGATATTTGTAATGTCACCACATTTCACTTACGCTTCCTCTGCATACCTGCAGCTTGTGTTCTGAATATCTTTTCCTTTATTTTGCCTTTTTGCAGTCATAGCAGTGACTAGTCCATTTAAGTCATTATTTTATAGTTTGGAGGTAGGGAAAGTACAGAGTTCCTACTATCTTTCTGAAGGCTCTGCAAAATTAGTTTGCGTGGATCCCATTTGTTCATTAACAGCTTAGGGAGTTTAACTTTTGTAGACACGAGTGTGAACGTGTTGCAGTTGTGTTGGTCTTAAAGGCCTGTTTATTTTACCCTTAGACAGACATGCTTTTGTTAAATAGTATTAAATAACATCCCTCTTGGTAGCTATTTATTCTGATTTAGTCAGGTCTGTATAATCAAAAAACATTTTTTTGTGTGTTTACCAGTAGCAGTGCCAACAGAACATTTTCAAAGCTAGTATCTTTTGATGGTCTATTCAGACAGGTTTGGGCATGTGTTGAACTTCCTTGTAATCAGGGGGCGACATGTATTTTTTGTTGCATAACATAATTGTCTATCTTTATTCAAAGTTCTTTGACAGACAGTGAATTTTCAGGGTTTTTTTTGGTGAATAGTGAGTCTTTATCACTTGTTCCAGATCAAAATGTAAACTTCTAATGTGGTTAATTACTTGGAAGCATCTCATATAATGCTGGATGTCCAGGCCTTTTGGCTAAGATCAAGTGTAGTAATTTCACCAAAATTGTACTTTACTGAGAGATTGTGAGTATGTCTTAGAGAAAAGCTCATGAAAAGTGACCATCGTTATCTCATGTGACCATGAGTTTACAGGTGACATGAGCCCCTTTTTTCTCCCTACTTGCCTTCTGTTGGCACACTTTGTAAACAAGGACCGAGTTTTTTTAGTTTGTATATGTATATGTTTTAAATAAAGCTGTTGTTTTCCAGCGGTTGTTCCCATATTTATTTTGCTTGTAATTAGGCATTCCATTAAAGTCATCATGAATAGGCCAGTTTCCTATTCTCAGTATTGGGCTGGAACTAGCTTGCAACTGAGGCTAATGCCAGGAGTCTTTTCAAATGCAAATGACATTCATCTCTTTTTAATGATATTCCTCTGCATTGAGCCTCCATAGCAAACTAGTTCCAGTCTAATGCTGAGAATACGAAAATGGCCTAGTTTGCAGTCACTGTGGTAAAAAACCTTAGCTGAAACTGTCAGTAATTGACTGTCTTGAATAATTTATTGTCCCCTATCCTTAGGGATCGGCATAAGCAAGTTTGTTTATTTCGCCAATAGTGCCAAGACAGGATTATGGATTGCCTGCCAGCCAAGTGACAGCATATACACTGGCCCATAAATGCATTATCTGATTTGTATTTCTTCTGTAAAATTGGGGTGGGGGTAGGGAGAAGGCAGTTGAGTCCCTTGAGTAGCACTAAAACATTTGTGAACAAGGCTAATTAAGGGTGCCATGGTCTAATTTGCTCCATAACAAGCACGCTGAAGCTCACAAAAGTGCTTATCTGCAACTGAGCAGCCTAGCCATTATTGACAGAAAATTTAACACAAATCAAGCCAAACATTGCAACATGCTAACTATATACCAACTTTGTTGAGACTTGACTTTCATGGCATTTTATCCAAAATAAATTACGTTGAGTATTTATTGAAAAATGTAATTAACTTTAGATTCTTGAACAGACAAAGCTATATTTAATGCTGCCCAGGCATTTTTCTACATGTTTACCTAAACACTAGTATTCCAATACTTCTTGTTCTGGAAACGTGTCACGGTACTGTAACCTGCTTTCTGAATGTCAACATTGTCTCTTCAAAAATGGTTTTTCCCTTTTATAATGCAACCATACCATCACCAGAAGAATAGATATTTGAAATTTTTATGTACAAGTTTCTTCCTGTAATTTTGGTAAACCGAATCATTTCAAGCACTTTTTAAAAATAAATGTTACAAAACGGTTGTAGTGAATACGTTAAAAAACCCGCTATTCTCTAACAAGAACGATTCTCTCATCAAAACAAAAACCCGGCTATGCTCAAAAGAAAACAAAAGAACTTAATTAATGAACACCTCTTTGTCTTTTTGCACTCAGTAGTTTAAATCTCACAGCTAAAATTAGACTGTTTTCAGCTCTTTCTTCAAACAAAACAGAGCCTACAGGGTAATATGATATCGGCTCCTCGTTTGCTTCTGTTACGAACCATTAGACCTCACAATGAACTTGCGTGCTTTATCCCAACTCAATAAAAATAACTTTAAAGTTAGTTATAATCTGAGGTTATTGAGTACCTGAAAAGCCAGTTGAATGCGGTGCATGGATTTATTGGATTCGAACCCGAAACCAATAAATAGCCCGCACGCGATATCAGGACGTGACATCTTCCTCGAGTGTCACATGATTTGTGATGGACGCTGACAGCGAATTATCCGAAAATAGAAACAATGGACAAAGTAATAACAGATGAGTAAGGGGCTTCCACAGAGACTCGAAGGAAATCTCGAATTCTTCGTGGATATCAAAAGTTTTTTTAGCAAAGGGAGTTTAGCGGGCCTTGAAATACAATAAAAGTTATTCGAAAGATTTCGACATAGATGAATTTATCGTGAGTGCGGAAAGCCATCAAGCGCATCACTGCACTTTCGGTTTCTCAGGATTTTTATAAGCAAGGTATTTTCGAAGGACGAACACTGAGAAATCGGACATTTTTAACCTTCTGCCGCCTGTATAGCGATCGCAGACTTCAAGAATTTTAAGTGTTGGGAATATTCGGAAGGCTTGTATCCAATCTGATCGTTTTCTGAACAAAACAATGTCCTATTTACATCGTTTTGTCAAACACATGGTGAAATCAGGTGACTTACTTGCATCTTGATGCTGAATAATTCAACAGAGACATTTCTAAACAAACACCCATAAATCCTCAGTTCCTTGCTTTTGACTTCCCATAGCCTTACGAACAGGAAAACATATACATAAATATCGCTAAGATATCCTATATTGCTGTTTTTTTGAAACGCGCAAATATATCCTCAGATAGAAAACAAAAGGTTAATAAAGCTGTTTCAATGTTTTAGACTCCAATTTTATTCTTGCTGTGAACAGCAAACTGTACAGACTTTACAAAATTCTATACAGTTAAAAATACAGGTCATAGCTCTTATCTTACAAAAGTTCCCAGCAAAAGAAAATTATTAAAGCCGAGCTCTGTGCCTCTGTCTTTATACACCAACACAACGCGAGTGAATATTCGATAGAACGAGAAATTTACATATCTTTGAATACCAGAAATTTATATATGCACACAATAATTTTGCTCTAGAGTTTCTTTTTTTTTACCCTAACACGGAATACACGACGAAACTGGAAAGCTGACCACATCTTTAGTGCAATTTAGGAGATTCATGCTACTTCTCTTTCTTCTTTCTTGATTCATGGAATTCAGTGCTTCTTTCGACGGCTTGTTTGTGTTTTCTTGCGAAACCATTGACTCGTCTAGGTCGCAAATGGATCCATTTTCACCAATTCGAAACGCCACCGATTTCGGGTCGATCCATAGCGTCAGCTCTTCAGGAAGCGATAGATCTTTGTTTAGAAGACCGCTCGCTTGGGCTGCTTCAGCGATGACAGGATCCAACGAATGGTTGATTCTAATACAGCGAAAACCACTTCCTAACAAAGGATTCTGAGGGTGCCAGTGATGTTTGTATCGCGCACATAAAATCTCCTTCATCTTCTTATGAAAAATCTCTAGCTGCTTGTCCGATAGCCTTCCATTACCTCTTAACATCTTGGTAACAAATCTACAAGCCATTTCCACTTCAGCCTTCATGTTTTACGACTATCTTGAGAAACTGACTATTTATCGTTGAGCGCCCAGAGTTTATAGTTTCGTTTTCGTTCGTTTGGTATTGTTCCAAATCGCAGTGTTTCTCTCAATAAAGTTACTTTCTCAGGAGTCCCAACCCAAAGTCTTACTAGCAAATTACCATCTACCACCAGCCACAAAAGCTCCTTCTTCAATCTCGTTCTTCTCCAAGCTTTCTTCCAGCTATTTATCGCATGAAAACTTTTGCGGAAATAATAACCTTGCGTCTGGTAAAAAACCCACACCGTGACGTCATATCAGCGACCAATCACCAGCGAGAATATTACAAAAGGCTCGAGTCAGGTTGCTAAGCGAAAGGTCGAAATGTGAATCGCCTTTTGTTGTAGGAAACAGCTTGTCTGTTTCCCGTCAAGAGCGCAAGCTGAAGCGCGCAAAAAAAAAAGTGGGCATTCTTCACATCTAGCTTTGTTTCGTAGCAATTATGTTCAGTTTTTGTTATTTGCGTTGTGGATTGACTTAAATCGTCTTATATTGGGGAGGTAAATTGGGGTTTTGTGTTCGGACGTGATCGAGCTTGTTATGAAAAAATCGATTCTAATTCATGCGTGACGTAGCAAATAAAAACAGATGAAGATTTAGATAATTTAAAACGGAACGCCATATTCGTTCATTGTTTAATTGTTCCCTCTTTCTCTTACTTGGTCGCTCTACACAATTAGCAATTCTTTTTTGTCCTTTAAATAATGCTGAAGCAGTAAAGTCAATCCACATATGCGTGTAAAAAAAAAAAAACCCTCGACTCTCATCATCGCTTTTGAAAATGAAAGTGAAAGGAAACACCGCATTTGTTGAATTATTTATGTCATATCCGTTTGACATGCTTATATACACTCTTCATTCATGAAACGACCCACGATTCCTAATTTCCTTTGTGTGTGTGTGTGTGGACTTCCTTCTTCAAGGATTTTTACATAAAAAGCTTTACAAATGGCCTGGCGCCAACCAACAACTGAACAAAGCACATCAGGATTTGAGGCTTTGTTTCGCCACACAAAAACGTTCGAAAAAAACATCGACAAACTATCGGAAAGGCAAAGAGGAAAACAAAATATGCTGGTATTGTACTTAAAGGGCTTAATGCTGTCACTGGCACTTTCGAACCATTGATCACGCATGACTGAACCCGATTAAAAATATTGCGAAAAGAAAGCCATTATCGCTCCTGCGACAACTCAAATACTATTAGCAAGCAATTGGGCCATGGTGGAGTGTAGAATATATTAAACAACATATATTGCTATCCGATCGTTCATCCAAATAACTTTTCCTTTGTACGTCCGATGATAAGAGTACAGACACTTGTAAATTAGTCGTAACCTCTAACCCTGCTTCAGTCAAAAGGTTTCTTGTTTCGTGATATAATCGCTAATAGTGATTTTTATGTGTCAAACGTTGTTGCAAATAATCTTTAAAAGATACACTTTCTAACGAAAAGGAAGGCGTGATTTACGTTAGAGACTTCTACTGCACGTACAAAGTATGCCACTTGCGGCACTCCGCTGGAAAGATCATTCATGTCTCGAATAACAGCGGGGTACAAGTTATTGGCCATTGGCCCCCGGTGTTCCATTTTATAACAACTCAAATGGATGATCATAAACAAACCAGATTGCAAGGTTAAATTACCCGAGATGCCAGTTTTCTAAAGAAACATTTTTGAAAGCGTAATTCAAACAGAGATATAAACAAAGTTCAACAGATTTTATTGCTGTCTCCTTTGTTCTAAAAAAAACACAAAATAATCGTCTCACACCTTATTCAAACGAAAGCACGTTTCTAGTGAGAATTTGCCCAAGCGCAACAGATGGCATAAAGAATGGCATTTCTGCTGGCCCTTGATCATTGTCATGGATTTACGAGGATTTAGTAATAATTGATAATTTCGGTTTATTTGCGCGAATACTAGGCTAGATTGTGCCAGAGGCTGCTAATCGAGCCTAGCCGAACACTTAAGGAGTCCTAGAGCCTTTTTCATTGGCCTCAAGCTTTAAAATGGGAAAAAAGGAAAAATATATATCATTTTAATACCGAGCAGCGAGAAATGTAAAAGTATAATAATAAATTGTACAACAGTCTTTTTATCATTTAATGGCCAATTTTATGCAACAGTCTGTTCTCTTTAAATAACATTACAGTCAGCTGTCTCTATCGTCCCTTGTCGAACAAAACATTGTTGCAAAGGGTTTTTTTTTCACTTTTTATTTTAACCCAATTAAATCAGATGGTCGACAAGCAACTCGGATCCAATAATTTTAAATGAAGACAAATTACGGGTACGGATGTAAGCCAACTCAAAAGAAAACCATTTGAATGAACATAAATACATTAAACTGAACTTTCTAACGGCTTCTCTGAAATCCACTTCCATATAGTCCTCTTTTATCCGGTTTACTGTATAGCGGTTCAGTATGTATTCGCCAATTTGTATGATTCAACTGTATGCTTACATGGTTTAGTTTAATAGAGCGGAGAACATTATGTAGAGCGTGTAATTTATAGTGGTATCTTTAAATTATTAATACTATCGTATATTCTGCGAAGTCACAGTTTCTCGGACAAAACATCAAAACCTTGACTTATCTGAGTCAGAAGGTGTTAGCCGAGTTAGCGGTTTGAAATCTGGGACTGACTGCGGTGCCCTGAGAATTAGTCCGTGCCACTACTAAATCTGTTTTGCAGCAATCTTGTTTCTTAACCAAAATATTCCACGTTCTATATCGTGTCATTTTCCGTGTAGCAGGTTCGTCTCCTCTCGGCCGAGCGAAAAACAACTCTGTGTAAGAGGGTGAGATTGTCACCAAGGCTATCATCATTTACTAGCTCACAAGAGTTTTTTCGGCTATTTTCAGTTACGCTTGTTTTCCGTTTTGTTGTTTTTATTTTCTAGTGTTATTATTCTAGGCCTTATACCAGGTGTTCTAACTTAATTTTAGTGAACTTGTAACCAAATTTCGTTTGTCCAACTCCTCCGCTTGTTTATTTATGGCCAAGAAACGACGTAAAATGTTATGGATCATTTTACCGCAAGAAAACTGTCGCAGTATAATCAACACTCCTTTTGTTTCTTTATTGAAAGAAGTATGTAATTTCAATTTAGTGCCCCTTATATTGGCAGAAAGACAAATTTAGTCTGCACGGTATATTGCAAGCCAGTGCAATACAACTACCGACATACACCTTGTTGCTATTGTGTTATTTTCGTAATGTACACACACACGCACATGGATTCTCGGTGAAAACTGAGCCTTTGACCTGACACTGTTAATGTTGTTGTTGTGTTTGGTTGAACTCGCTGCCATTTCTATGGTCACATTTTTTTTAAACGCATACTGATGCGTCGCAATGCTAAAAGCCATAAGTGTCAGTTATCTGGTTTTATTTCACACCTTGTTCTACAAAAGGGTCCCGAGGCCATTACAAGTACCCCACGTTCAGTTCTGATACCAAGCACCGAAAACTCTGGTCAACGGCTTGAAATAAATGCGCAGAGGTGCTGGAAGAAAGACAAAAATAAAACCCTTTCAAAACAGTTGTGTATTTTCTTGCTATTTAAAAACGACTTCTTTTAGAAATAACTTGAACTCCTAGAAATTAAATAAAGGTATGTGAATATATAGTTCAGAGAGTTTGAACGAGGGTAACCGTAATGTAATTACTCTCGCACTACTTCTCTCCGTTCAGGAGAGCAAAGGGATACCTACGTATTGCTGGGGCAACATGACAGAATAGAGTAAGCTGTGATGGACTAATATCCCATCCAGATGGGAGTGGCAATGCTCGCCTCGTTGCTTAATTAATGCTTTAGAAACTCCAGCCGTTACTGTAAGCGCTGCGTATGCTAAATGGCTTTCTTGTTTTGGTTTTAATCAAGTCCTACATTTAAATCCTACCTTTATAAGTGTACTCATCGTAGATAAATTATTGATTTATTAAGAAAAGCTAATTTTCGGTAAGGATAGAAAAATGCCTGTGAGTGAAAAGTGGAACGCTCTGCATCTATTTTAGTCTTTCGCTGACCACACTGTTTTGAAATCTGGTTCTGAGCCAGAATATTCTGTGTTCAATGTTGTTCTATTTCCTGTCGCGTCGTTTCTCAGCGTGGTTTTGTTTCGACTTCGCTTGAGGGTGTGTGTTTGCAGCAGAACTGTAAACCAGTCGAATTATGACAACCGCCGGCACAACTAGATGTGTACTTTTCCGGCTGTATTAATATTTTAATTTGAATTCAAAGAATTCTTTCCTCCGCGGAAACAGTCCAAACAGTGACATTTTCCCCGGTTTATCGATATTGCAAAACTAACCATACCTGTTTTGGAAAGATAAAGATATTAAACATTGTATTATTGAGTGAATTTATTTCTGCAGAAGCGCAACATTTCAAGTTCACACAGTGACTTACTTTGTCGACGCTAGATTCCGTAACAAATCGATGCTTCTCAAGTTTGAGTAAGAATTAATTTTACAGTTATATATATCGCAGCCAGAAGTACTCTAGGGTGTACTAAAAACTTTGTTTCAGCCATTGTATGGCATGGATACAAAATGATTTTAGTTCGCTGCTTCCATTCGTCATCAGTGATATGATTGAGTTATATTGCATGCTAGACAGAAAGTCGGCAATGTGTTTATTTTTGCAACATTCATTCACGTACCAACTCAAAAACAAAATCGTATACTGGAACACAGAAAAATCCACGCCCGTTGTGCTTTTCTAATTGTAATTAATCGTAATTCAGTCAAAACTATGCGACTTAACGGTAACACCGGATATCCGCATTATCTGGGAATTGGACAAAGGATATTAAAACGAGTTCAGGTATGAAAATAAGCTGAAAACAGCAGAAAAATGTAACGTAAACTTTTAAAGGGTCAAAAAATGACTGGTCAACACTCCTTCTCAATTATCTAGAGCAGTTTTCCAGACGCGATCACTGGACAAACTGGGTCGAGATCCGAGATGTAAGGAGTGGAAAAGGAATGCAATGAAATGCTATAATATGACCTAGAAATGTCACTGACTAGGAGGGTTATGAATAAAAAACAAAGACAAAAAGCGCTGTACTACTTGCTCTTTGCTCAGTCACTGGGATGATTCGGCTCAGATTATACGAACAGCATTCACGGTCCTGTACGTTTCCTTCGTCGTATTCCTAGTTCCCACCATACAAGCTTTCCTGTGCAAACCCCTATATTTCGGTTTCTTGAAATAATCCTTCCCAGTTGCGGCACAGTAGAGCTCCATAAGGCCATAACCAGCCAGCGAGTGGGCGTTTCTATCCGCAAGGTGGGGGGGGGGGGGGGGGGGGGGGGGCTTTTCCCGGGGTCTTTTTCCCCCCGCCCAGAAAAGAGGGAATTGTACGAGGGGTGTGGTAAAACATCAACA
>Ga0126338_10001029_pt1 | contig 17144 bp, 11 predicted proteins | sample OrbCmetagenome_2_FD_92529 | JGI IMG/M metagenome (GOLD analysis project Ga0126338, IMG submission 92529) | Coral microbial communities from Petempiche,Puerto Morelos, Mexico - Orbicella C C metagenome | ecosystem: Host-associated > Invertebrates > Cnidaria > Coral | place: Petempiche,Puerto... | reverse complement strand
GATGTAACATCGCAACCAAAAAAACTTGTCAAATTAACCAAATCATTACTGTACCATAAATGTTTCTATCTCCAAAACTTCACAGAAAAAAATAACTCTTGCACGCCTTGCGTGCCTATGTTTACAATAGTTTACACATTTACAGCAAAATCGCAATTTGAAAAAAAGTCAAAGCTAAACGATATTTGTCCTCAACCGTCATGGGCGTACGGTCACTCAAGCAAAATCAAATCACGTTCATTGTGAGTGGTGGCCCATTGAGAACAAAGGCAGAGCCTTAAAAACACCATAGCTGAAATGCCCCCAGGACACGAATTATATTCTTAGAATTTGTCGAGAATCCTATCAGGACCAAGAAGACCAATAAATACAAAACAAGAAGTTGATTTGTCGAAGGCTCTTCTCTTTATGTGGACACGAGGGAAAATAATTGTTAGCTATGCACGGTCTTCACGTGCAGTGGAATTTTATTGAACGCAGCAGTGATCAAAGACCATTAAACGCTAAAAGTGCTGCCAGAGCACTGTGGCTATTAAAAAAATGCGGTTTCAAAAACAAGGAAATCGCAAGTATTACATAGTAAAGAAGTACCTACAATGCTTCAAGTAAATTACACAAATTTAGCAGAAAACTATTTGCTTTTTAAAAAAGTCAACTTTTCTCTGTAATTGTCTAGATACTAAAGAAAGCTACTTACAATTATTGGTCGTCAGCAAATGTAAAATACAAAATAACACTCCTTGGTTGTGACAAAGCAAAATATAGTACCTACACTTCAAACATTATTCATCAATAATATTCATACAATATGTCATTTAAAAGGTTACATATTTTTGCAATTTGATGGACTAAAGATGTGTGTCCTTGAAGGGCTGCTCCCTCTTAAAGCTATGATACGGCGTACTCTGTTCACTGTCTGGGCTCTCGTCATCATACTTTAAAGAAAACAAAAATAGAAAAGCGATCAGATTAAACTACACCAACACTTTAATAATGAATAAATTTATAAGAGCTACGTCACAGTTTACGCATCTCGAAAAGTTTAACCTAAATGTTTTCAAGTTCCTCGTTTGTAATCTGTTTCAATCTTCTCCATCCTTAACCATCCTTGTTCCTTTATGGTTTATTATTATCTCTTTGGTGTTTTCTATATTAGTGAACTGCCTTATTACAGAAAATTTTCGCGACACGTTAATTTCGCGAATTTCGCGATTTGAAAAAAATCGCAAAATTGAAGTGACGCGAGCAATAAGTGTCGCGAACATAACATGATGCAAAAATTAAGTGACTTACATTATGTTACTGTTGACATATATTCCGCCGTCGTGTTTTTGTTAATTTTGACGTTATTGTAACGTTGATAACGTCGGATTACTAAATTCAAGGACATGTTGAGGTAACACTGCCAGAAAAATAAATTTTGTGTTACTCAAAAAGGCGAAGTTAAAGTGATTCGAAATACAAATTTTTCGCAAAATCGCGAAATTTAAGTGTCGCGAAATATGCGCACCTCAAAATCGCGAAATAAACGTGTCACGGAAATTTCATGTATAAGACATTAATTTCAGGTTTCCATCCATTTAAAGGAAATTTTGTGCATGGCCAAAATAACTCAAACTACTGTGACGGAACTCCCCTAACTCACAGGGAAAAAAATACTAGAGAGGAGTTACTTCCACTGCTAACATCTTTACAAAAAAGTTCCTCACGCAACGATCTACTGCGGGCCACTTTTGTTTTTTTTTGAGCTGCCACGACTAAAGGAAATTCCTCATCGGAATTTAGCTGAAACCAGAACGGTCGACAAACCGCATACTTGAATCATTTTTATTTTTTGGAAGCCAGAGAAATGACTCAAAATTTTCATCGTAAGGAATCGTCAGAGGATTCGTATTCCTTGGACTGTCAATTCCCTTGTTTAAATGGGACGTAACAGTCCACAACTTCTTTTAAACGAATAAAGCGTCAAACTAAAAGTCAACTTAGACTGATGAATAACACAGAGATGGCAATAATAAAACTGGAGAACATTGAAAACTACGAGTACTGGTCTGGGTACGAGAAGAAACCTACCAATCCTGAATCTCTGTTACTGTGGCTCTTCATGAAACCATCCCAATCTTGAGTGTCATCCAGTGGAGCCTTGTGAAGACTACCATTATAGAAACCATACTGATCAGCTGCCTTGTGCAGTCGCTCCGTGCTGTCATACAAAGCTGTGGTACTGCTGTGATAAGGATTCTGCATCGAATGCATATCCTAGTGAACAATGTTACACAAAGTTAGTTTGTTAGCCTGCAACTAGCCAACTATATTTCCCAAAATAACAGAGCGTATTACTCGTATTTTTTGTAAATTATCAACAGAAGGTTTGGCTTGAGTAAACAGACGTCTCTCTACGCATGCTCTTTCCACGATCGAGAGAAGTTTGAGACTGGACCCGAAAAAATTCCATAGTGATGACGTACTCAACAGAGATCTGCATCTCTGTGATTGCTTGTTACTCAATTTTCAATTAAATTTTCGCGCGCAATTAACAACCAATAGGAGTTGTCTGTACAGCTACGCCATCAGTGAGTTGTTGTTTCTGTTTTTTCTCGCGTTTGAAGGTCGAATTTAGCGTGCAAAAGAAAGACGTATGTTTACGTCGATGACCCCACCCCCCAAGTGAAACACAAACCAGGACTTACAATCATGCTTCCGTTCTTTCTGTCACTGGACGTGTAGAGACTCGACATGGATGGAGGTCTGGACCGGATTTTAGTGCGAGGAGGCAAAGGTTCCCTATCACGTACATACACTGTCCTACTTCCACTAGACCTGTAGAGACAACAGGCCAAAAACACGAACAAGATGATGATGGCTATTAACGCCATGACAGCTATGAACCACACGCTCCGGTACCACTCCGCAGAGGCTGTTCGGGGAGCTGGAGTTCCTGGTGGGATACCTTCAACTGAGAATAGTTGTGAAGTGTTAATTGTGTATAAAATATACTTGGTCACATGACCTAAGTGAGATATATGGATCTACTGTCCAGCGCCAGTTCCCTCGGAGTTGAGTGATGAGAAGCGGTAACTTGAGCCCGAGGGGGTACTCTACAAAGTTTTGTACGGGGAGGCACCGTTCCGAAGTCCAGCCCCTTTCCCTTTTGAATACCATTTTGACAGAAAAGCTACCCCTTTTGCATACCTACTTAAAAACATTGCATCCCTTTTCTAAACCCTTGAAATGAAGTTAATCATGTAGTGCTTAATAAACTGAAGGATACAGCCACAAGTTGCGTCTGCTCGGAACGTTTTAATTAAAGGCCCTTTTAAGTAACTACATGAGAGATTTGCCTACTTTTTCATATACCTCCACTTTGTGAAATCCCTACCCTTTTGTATACCTGAAGGCCGAAAAAGGTACCCCTTTCGAGCAGAGCCTCCCGGGGTACCCCCCGGTAACTAAAGTGTTAGCCCGCTAGACTACCTTGTCATTCATCAAGGCCCTTAACACTTTAAAGCCTCTCAAATAGGTCGACAGGCAATACTTAGGTGAACTCAAAATTATACTGCATGAGCGAGAAAATAAAACCAGAGAGCACTCACTTAATCTTACTGAATCACTCAATGGTGCTGTAACAGTGACTTTTCGGCCGTCGACTAATGTAGTGGCTTGAGCTTTGTAAGTGTAGTCTGCAAAATAAACACAAGGGCTTCAGTGGAACGAAAATCTTAAGGGCAAAGACAACTTTGCATACAAACAATCGACTTTGAATAGTCAGTAAGTAGAAACTGCAAGGAGAGATCTAATGGGGCTTACTCCAACTGCTCTCACTTCCTAAGTTCCTAGTCCCCAGGTCCCGCTTGTTTTGTAGTCCTTCGTAAATAAGTAATCCATTTTCTAACAGTACGTAACTGTCCAGTGGACCGTTTAATTTAAAGCACTTGCTCCAGTCCACAGCCACGCGAAGCCCTGTCACTTTCACTTGTGGTTTCTGTCCTGTTATTTCGGGATCTGAAACAAACCAAGACTCGGTCTAGGCATGTGGCGAGATAATCCTCAATATCAAGTTTAATAATCTAACTCTGTTTAGAAAACAGCCTTAAGAAAATACGCGCGCTGATTGGTTAAAAATCGTGTTTCTATTTAATTAGATTATGAGCTCGAGATTTCTATCGACTATCACGCATAGAAATCGAGAGCGAATAATCTAATTGTTTAGTATAAATCTACTAGTCGTTCAAAACTTTATCGAAATCCTCCTCAGACACTTCGAAAACGCCAAGAAGCGGCCTTCACTTTGTTAACAAGGGCACACTGCTACGCTACCCACTATCTATCACAGAGAGTAGTGTAGCCAATCAGAGAACGGCATTCGTGATAGAAAGCTAGTAGATTTATACTAAAACTCGATAGAAGCACAGAACTAGCACGAGCTGTTGACATAATGATGGCGCTAGCAAAGAGAATTTACATCTTGATGATCAAAGTAAACAAGTTGTTTCTCTTTTTTTCGTCGCTGTGTTTTCTAAAAGAAATAGAAAACATGTTCTCCGTGTTTCTATTAAGTTTTAGCATAAATCTGCTTGCGTTCTATTGTGTTCTATCACGCGATAGAAATCTCGAGCTCATAATCTAATTGTGTAACAGAAACACTTGTGAAAGTTTTGGGAGAACTCGAAAAAGCTGTGGAAACACTCGCCTACGGCTCGTGTTTTCACAGCATTTCTCGTTCTCCCAAACTTCCACTCGTGTCTCTATAACTCGATAGAAACAAGGTACATGTTTTCTATTTCTTAAATAGTAATGGGTCAGTGGCACAGGAGAAACGCGTGTATGTTGGTTCCATGTTCGATCAAAATATCAACTCTCCTTTCCAACCTCCAAGCAGTTTGTTCAATGTTAGTAGTGAGAATTTGGCAGTACATCAAGACAATGTCCCATGGTTGACGATTTTCTTGATTCTCCTTACATGGTTTCTTGACAATTTGTTTATGTTTTAAGGAGAAATTAGAAGTTGACCACTCCTGGAAATTAAAGGTTATGGTGATCGTAAAGGGACGTTTAGATCGGAGAACGAGTGGAGACTGAGTGCGAGTGCCACTGTTCAAAGCCAGTGTTTATGTTAATCAGTCAGGTTTCACACCAATCCAGTGCTAATAGTCACCTATTCAACTGGTCAGCAACATGGAGGAGCGAGTTCTCTGGGACCTTTACTAATGCTATGAGACCTCAGTGTTTTCTTTTTTTGCGGGAGGGGAGAGAGGTGTGTATAGAGCACAAAATCGGGGCATCAATAGGCAATAGATTGGAGCTTGGATGAGCAATATATTATACAATTCTTTGATTTTTTTAAAATAAAACATCTATAACAAAATCTCCTTACTTGTTGCTTTAGTCACCACGAGCTGTTCACCTGACAAACCGAAAGTTAAGGTGTTATAAACCCGTATCTTGAAGCTGTACATGGTATAAGGCGACAAATCCCGGATAATATAACGTCGTGAAAGGCCAGCATTGCTAACGTTCACTGGCATTGCAGAGGGACAGACTTCATCACAAGATTTATGATACAGAACTTCATATCTGAAAAGAAAAACATTGTTCAGGTTGATAAAGACAGTTTACACTTCCGGCTCCTTCCCAGGGAGTTTTCCTCGCTTCCAAATTTCATGGGAAAAAACCTGGGATCGAGATTGATTTACCCTTGGTCTACTTCACTCCGCCAGTTTTCGCTTCATGAAAGGGCCACTTGCATAATCGTCTATCCAATATTTGCGAAGATAAGTCATGCAATTTCATTTTCTTCTATGACTGTCAAACTGGTTCTTTAATCGAAAGAGACTTCTGTATATACATAATAGATTGTAAGAAGATCGAGTTGGATTAGGCAAGCGTGGTCAAAATTTGATAACACTGAAACGTATTGCAAAATAGTGGTCGAATTTCTTTCGGTAAAGTTAAGATGAAATCGTGGTTTACAATACTAAGAACGAATCTTTTTTGATATCTATTTAGAATTCCTCACTAAATGAAACGTTTTAACTTTCTTAAAGTGCAACTGTGATCACATTTTTACCCTTGAATTTTTAGACTGCATGTTAGAATTAAAGGAAAAAGACAACACTCGTTACTGAACTGATATAAACCCACCTTTGAATGATTCCATTGGGTTGGCTTGGCTCGTCCCATTCCAGTGTTACTGAAGTAGCGTTTATCTCGACCGGGGAAGGGGCAGGGAACCCGGTGGGAACACCCACTGAAGTCCTGCGGGTCACGCTCGGTCCCACAGCACAACCTCCGTCCGTACACACGTGCACACGTAAAACATACTCTGTAAATGGTTCAAGTCCAGACACTTCACGAATGGTCAACAGGCCTTCAGATACATTTCGTCCAGACACTTCTAATATGTAATTTCTTATTTCACCATTAGGTGTCCCAGGTTCAAGAATGAACACGTCGAAACTGTTAGGATAGGTTTTGTTTACGTGTGGCGCTTTTAGCTGCTCTGGTGGCGCGCTTAATGTTTGAACCACTGACCAGTCACTCGCAGTCTCCCCTGCGCTGTTTCCCGCAATCACGCGATATTCGTACTTGTAGTACGGTTTCACGTCTGTGTCGTTGTACGCTAACGCCGAACCATTTGTTACGTTCACAACAGACATTTCTGGACCGTAAACAATCGCCTGATTTCCATATAGGGATGCTCCGCGCCGATACAATCTGTAAAACAACATGAATCCATTCGGTTTTAGCGGTTCCCTCCACACGACCAACACCCTCCTAGCACCGATATCCAACCTCGGGAAATCCGGGGGATTCTGACCTTCTGGTGGAGCCTCGAAAGTACGGGCAGATTGTGCCTCGCCTGTGCTACATCCTTGGATTGTACAAGCGTGTATTCTGACTTCATAGAGCGTGTAAGGCAGTAGGCCAATGAGGGTTGTCTCCTTCGAAACACCGGCATCCTTGACTTGCGCGTTCCCTTGCGCTCCTTTGAAATTATACCGCACTTCGTACTTGGAAATAACACCATTTGGTATCCCGGGAACTGCCCATGACACTTTCATTGACGTCGCACTTAGCACCTCAAGAGTAGGAGCGCTAACGTTATCAGGCACACCAGGATTTGTCGGAGGGCTGAAGCCTGGAGGACTGGTCACGCGGTCCACCGAGTTAACGGCTGTCACGACATACGCATATATGGTGTATGACGCCACAGTGTAATCATCGAATCGCATATCAGTGCCGTTGTAAATCTGAGAGCCGTTACGTGTAAGCAGGTAGTACAGGATTAAGCCATTAGGTTTCCGTGGGGAGTTCCATTCCACTCGTACTAACGAAGAGCCACCGACAGTGGCTCTTGGAGCATCAAGACCCGTGGGAGGGGCCTCTTTGGTGCGCACTTCAGCGGCTGCACTCTGCGTACATCCCGCGCTTGTGCAAGCTATGATGTAAAAGGAATATTTCGTGTAAGGTTCTTTGCTGCTGATCGTCAACGACACGTCCAGTCCGGTATAAAGCGGAGAGTTGTTACCGACCTCGTACAGTTGGAACCTGGTGATGATTCCATTGGGCTTGTCAGGCACCCCCCAGGATGCCCTGATAGCCACTGGGCTAACAGCTTCCAGACCAGGGGGGCGCACACCTGACGGAACCGCCTGGGCTGTTCGACGGCTTGTTGGAGAACTCAGTGTACATAGCACGCCTGACGTACACGCCTTTATAGTGTAACTGTACACGGTATAAGCGTCTAAACCTTGGTCCACGAAACTCATCTTATTCCCATTTCCTTCGTATTTTATCGACTCGTTCCTGTACACGAAGTAAAACTGGATCACGCCGTTAGGTTCTGATGGTTCTCTCCATGTCACGTTCACAGAGTAGGCGTCGATAACCGTGACAAGCGGCGCGTCGATGAAAGTGGGAGCGGCTTGGTCTGTTGTGACAGTTAACAAGTCACTGTCGGCAAAACCTCCGTTGTTGACCGCCCGCACAATGTAGCCGTACTGAGTGTAAGGCTTTAGTCCGGTGTCTGTGTACACGAAATTCGTCTTGTTTGTGTCATTTGTGGTATGTATCAGCGAGTCAGAAGATGGCGTGACAGCGCGCTTTCTCCGCTTCTGAACTGGCGTGACTGTCCTGTACACCTCGTAACGGATTATGACGCCATTTGGAACGGCTGGTGGCTTCCAACTGATCTGCACAACAGTTGCATTTACAAATCCACTAGTGGGCGGGGATTGACCCTGTGGGTCCACCTCTGCGGAGAAAATGATCTGCACTGAGCCCCGAGTGCAGCCTGCAACTGTACAAGCTTCTAGCTGAAACTCGTACGCGGTGAAAGGAACCAGTTTTGTGACCGTGTACTCGCGCGCAGCGCCGAGATACAATTGCAGGCTATCTTTATACAGTTTGTAGTGTGTGATGATGCCATTAGGGTTTCCCGGCTCATCCCAGAACAGACGTATGCTCTTTCCATCTGCTGCTTTGTCAGCTTGCAGTGGACGAATGTCTGCTGGAGGAGCTTGCTTGGTTTTTGCTGCCGCCCAAGCACTTGTACCCTCACGTCGGCTGTTGATGGCAGCGATCAAAAACTGATAGTCTGTATGAGGTTTCAACCCGTCTACAGTCACAGCAGAGATGTTGCTTGTCACCCGTGCTGCGACAGTGATGTTGTTGTTGTCGGGAACTTGCAGTTCTTCGCGGTAACGCACTTCATAGTGCGTGACGACACCGTTGGGCTGAGATGGTGCTGTCCAAGACACGTTTACAGCAGTAGAGTTGACAACATTCAAAGATGGCGGATTAATACCCTGAGGGGGTCCTTCAGGGGTGCGCACATTTTTCCAGGGCCCGTCTACAAATCCAGCGCTATTCCTAGCTCTCACTTTGTAAGAATATTCCGTGTATCCCAGGAGTCCAGTGTTCAGGCAGGTCAGCTTGGAAGTGAAACAAACCAAAAGGGGCGCACCAGCTCCTACCTTCCGGTAGACTTCATAACTAGTGATGATTCCATTAGGAGAACTTGGCGGCGACCAAGATATCTGAACGACATTCCATTCCTGGGGAACTAACGTTGGCTCTCCTTGTCCTATTGGCGGGGCCTCGTCAGTTGTCGCGTACTCCCGGTCTCCGAGTCCGCAGCCTTTAGCAGTGCAGGCTTTGACGCGAACGGAATACACAGTGAAGGGACTCAATCCTTTGATTACTTTCGTCATATTAAGACCAACGTTATGCTCAGTTCCATTGACGATCACAGAATAACTTGTAATGTTGCCATTGGTTTGACCAGGCTCGCTCCATTCTGCCAAAATACTATCAGCACCCTCCACGGTCAGAACAGGCTTAGGAATGGCCTCTGGAGAACTCTCAGGGGTGGTGGCAGTGGTGACACTGCTGTTAGTGGTACCCCCACCGGTGGTGGCGCCCACTGAGTAACTGTAGGTCGTTACTGGCTGAAGACCATTGCCTTTGTCTTGAAATATACACGTATCTTTACCGTCCTTGTTCTTATAGCAGGCATCCGTTCCATTATACACAAGAAGATTTCCTCGGTAAAGCGAGTATTTCACAATAACACCATTCAGAACATCTGGCTCGACCCACATGGCTTCAATTTCTCTCGCGCCTGTTACGGTCAGATTCGGAGGGTTCACGCCTTCAGGAGGCGCCTGCAATGTCAGTGTAGAGGCCAGCGGACTTGCTGTACAACCCACGCGCGTGCACGCGACAACTTCGAAAGTATAGTTGGTGTAGGGCGTCAGTCCACCAATCACAAGACTCATACTCAAACCTTTGTCATTGGGGTTCAACTGAATCTTGAAAGTGCTGTTTATGACACGGCTTATATTGTAACGAATGATTTGCCCATTAGGCTTGGGGGGCTCCACCCACGACACGTTTATGGCACTGAAGTTCACCGAAACTAAAATGGCCGGGTTCACATAACCAGGTGCAGCCTGGTCTGTGTAGATCAGTGATGTCATTTCCGCTGATGAGCAGTGCGTCGTGCAAGCCTCGATGATGTAACGATAGCCAGTAAAGGGCTCGAGTCCACGGTCAGTAAAAGTCATATTGAGACCGTTATATACCACTCGGCGCTGTGCAGTTTGACCGTTAATTCGCGTGAGCCTGTATTCCTGGATTATTCCGTTGGGCTTGGAAGGTTTACTCCAAGTTACTCTTATTTCCGTGGAGGATATCGGTACAGCTACCGGTGCTTGAAGACCTTCAGGGCGACCCATAAGCGTTCTGTTCTGCGCTTCTGGACTAGACACGTTGCCTTCGGTGTTTATGGCAACAAGGTAATACTCATAAACTGTGTGCGGCGTTAGATTGGTGTCATTGTACTCTCGAAGATTCGGATTGTATTGGTTTTTGAGAATTTCTTCGTAATCTGTTGCGCAAATTTGCGGCACAACAGTCGATGGAGTAGGCGCATAATAACCAGCTACAAAACCGCAGTTCAGCGTCGTGTTGTCGAAATCACAGCGGTCACACATTGCCACGTTTGCGTCAGTCTTGTTACAAATAGTACCCATTCCACAATCTTGGGTCCCGTTGCTTGACTTGTCCGCGCAGGTCTGGTAACTAGGGTCATAACCGCGCTCGTTGCAGCAGGATAAACCACTGGACACTCGACTTTTGCCACAGCATTTGTGATTGGACGAGGTCTTATCGGCTGCGCTGCTATAATTAAACACCTGAAAATGGGAGGATTAAAGACATCCTGTGTTAATACAAAACAAGAAAACTGAGATTTAGTAATTTCAAATAGCTTTTCTTAAGAACGGCAGGGCCTGGTTGTTCAAACCTGCATTATAAGCTTATCCAGCATTAGCGTCTAGTGAGAAAGCAGTCTTAAAAGTTGCCAATAATTAGTTCTGGTATAAATTTGCCCTTCGCTTTCTCAACTAGATGAACGAAACACTGGCTTAGAATTTCGAACAACCAACCCCAGTAACATATCTTAAACGTGACCGCGCACATACCACTACATCTCCTGCTGATCCCTTGCAGCACAGGCTCGTATCTGATGGCACGTATCGAGTTCCACAACAACTCTTACTGCTCTCCAGGTCGTACTCAGCTCCGTTGGTTTCATCTCCGCAGCAGACTTGTGCAGAGGCCACAACCTTTCCTCCACAGCATTTCCTCGGCGGCACGGGATCATACAGCGCCTCACATACACACACCTTCGATGGGTTATTCTTATTATATGGGGTGTCCCCACAACAGGCATTACCTAGCCCTACCACAGTCCCACCCTGAGATTTCGGGCAACAGACACGGCCTGAGGAAACCTGGATGTAGTCTCCATAGCAACACTGATAGTCGGCCTGCTGTACGTGGAAAGTGTTTCCGCAGCACACGTCAGAGGCTTGGTTCTTACGCAAGTAGCTCGTACCACAACAGGTCTTGGATGGGTCACGTGAATACAGAACTCCATTACAACACATCTAGAAATAAAAAAATACCTTTAGTATATTATCATTAATTTTATGATCATATATAATGTAATGAGGAATCATGAATACTTTCTTTTCTACGAAAATGAAAGTTCGGGGGTAGAAAAGATAGGTCCCTTAACAAAACGTCTTAAACTGCGACCACTCCGACGCAAAGTTCTTTACTCACTATCTATTCTGCTGTAGATACAGTGAGTAGCAAAGCACTGTGCAATTATGAACAAAATGACGGCCGCTTCTTTGCGTTAACGAGGTGTTTGTGAAGAGGATTTCAATAAAGTCTTGAACGACTAGTAGATTTACACTAAAAGAATTAGCCGGATTATTCGCTCTCGATTTCTTTGCGTGATAGTTGACTCAGGCTGCGCCCTTGTCAACTATCACGCGATAGAAATCTCGAGTTCATAATCTAATTGTTACATAGATCAGTTACCCAGGCCTACCTGATTAGCTGGATTATAACAAGTGACTCCACATAACTGCTCCGATAGGTGACACTCGATGAAAGTGCACTTGGCTTGTGGTGGCGGACTAGAAAACAAGCAAACAATTTTCAGCTAAGTTAGTCTAACACGGGTAGCCGGCGAACATGCGAAGAGCCCCCTTGCAGGGTAAACACGGGCTCTGTTCATGCAGGACCAGTCAATGATGGATCCCGTCCGAGACTGGGTCTATATACACGGGCCCATTTCTTTAGGGAGCGTGTGTCCCGCAGGCCGATACAGTAATGCACTGGTCCATTATCAGATCAAAGTAAGCAAGCCAGTTTATTTTGTCAGTCTTAGAATCGAGGCGATTTCAATTTACAAAATTAAAAGAAACCTAGTGGAATCGACATCTCGGCATTATACAATTCCTTTACCATCAAATGCGAAAGGCCCAGCGAAAAACAAAGGCCACACATACCTCGTAGGACACTGGTAAACCATTCTTCTGAAAATCTGATAACCAGACATGATTCCATTTGGACGGGAAGGCGGCTCTTTAAGTGTAAAACGTCAACATTAGTATAGAATAACACACTTATGCATTAACAAAACGTCTAGTTACAGATCTAAAGTGACTTTCAACTTACCCCACTGGACAAATATAAAGGTTGAACCTGCGGTGAGGCGCGGTCCAGCAAGACCTGTGGGCGCTAAAAGACAACAAGAAGACAAACATTTTCTAAATGAACAAAATTTTTAACTTTCAGCAGTAAAAACAACAAGCACTTCGGAATTTGCTATGCTCTCTTCAACGTTTGCGATTTATGTTTGAACATCAAAAGGACAAAGTGCATCAACATTTTGTGGCAAGACAGCTTGTACAGCAGACAACAGTATGTGTTGTACAAAGCAAGAAACCGACGAAGAATCCCGATGCAGTCATTCCTTATTCATCGGAGACGCAACTGGTTTGCGTAGAGCAAAAGAAAATCTCAAAAATAACCTAAATGAACAAACAAATTAGCAAACCAGTAAGTACGTTTAACAGCACTTACCAGCAGCATCAGTGGTAGCTGATGTTGGATCACTCATCGTACACCCGTGTGTGGTGCACACCGCCACCTTAAAAACACGCAAAGAAATTAATACTTAGGTAGGGGGTTAATATCTGGCAGCTACAATATTGACAAATACACATACACAAATACAAGCATTTATACCATGCCAGAGAAAATACAGCCAATTACAATAAAGGAATGCCGTTAACACTAGGAGTAGTGGTGTACCAATCTATGTCAGGTTCCTAAGCAGGACCAAGCTAACCATTTCTCTCATTTACAGGGTTCCAGATAAGTTTTCAAGGTGGGGTGTCAGCAAGACAATTAAACCGGCCAATTCCCAGTGCTCCCACCAAATCATTATAAATTTTCTATTAATTTGTCGGGTCATGTAGCTGACCTTGTCGGGTTTTTAGCTGAGACCCCTCACTTATCTGGAACAATGATTTATTAGTCCAACATTTTCAAGAGCGTGGACAACTTAGACTGACGCTAAGCTAAAATATGGCGTGCAAATGTCTCACAAACACTGAGTGGGTCGATTCTTAAATACAGGCTATCTGGTCTATCTGAAGTGTTTGTGAAGAGGATTTAGATAAAGTTTTGAACGACTACTAGACCTATACTATAACAATCAGATTTTTCGCTCTAGGTTTCTGTGTGATAGCTGACAAGGACGCAGCAAGAGGCAAGTACCACGCGTAGAAATCTCGAGTTCATAATCTGATTGTTGGTCACCACAGCTACACACCTTTATGACATAGTATGTAAATGGCTCGAGTCCAGATGCCACGGCTTGTCGTTCACCTCCAGTCGCGTTGGTCCACAAGGTATCGTTTCTACGTAAGAGAGACAAACGTTAAAATGTTAAAAATGCTTTTTTTTTAAAATTTATACAAAATTTTTGTCACGGTTGCATTTGGGAGGGGGTGGGGTGCATTTAAATTGAACACAACACAGTGAAGAATCCCCCAGTGGAGGAAGCTAACTTCGTTTGCAATGAACATGACATGGTCGAGGAGTTGAGAACTCTTTAACTTAAGTCTTAGATTTCCGCGCCATAAGAGCACACGATAATAAATATCTGCACACGTTTACTTACACGTATATTTTGTACAATATAACAACTCCATTCGGCTCTGTTGGTGGATTCCAGCTCACACGGATCTCGGTGCTGCTTAGAGCGTACAATGCAGGTGGGCCGAATCCCTCGGGCACTAAAACAACAACAAAAAAACCAGCTAGTTACCAGCACATGAAAACCGCGAGCTCAACCATACCGGTAACGATAAACCAAGAAACAATTTTCCCAATTGCTGTTGGAATATCAGCACGCTTTCCAAAAGCACTTGTTCCCAGAATATATAGCCACACGACCAGCAACAAAACGTCGACATAAATTAGAAAAACGCTCAGGTAAAGGAGCGGGATCCCTTTCCAGATTTGTGTAAGGTTTGGTGCTTAATAATACCACATCAATGCTAATTCACCCTACACAATACTAATTATAATTGCTTCTCTTACTTCCATCCAAGGTTCTGATTTGGAAGCCATCACTCTTAAACCGGCCTGCTCCATTATCCAGTTCAACCTAACGAGGGAAACGAAATAAACGATTTGTAATCGTCACATTGTGCTTAACCTCTGAGGCGCTTACATTTCTAGGTCAAAAGCGTCTTTGTATTCAACAGTGGAACTTTCGAGCGTTAGTCCTATCACCCTTAAATAAGAACTTATGATGTCGGCTTGCTGCAAAGCCATGTAATGTTAACTTATTAAAAAAAACCCTCTGGTCACCAAAACGTAAGGTCTTAAGTAGATGGAAAGAATTTGCCTAATATGAATATGACGGTGGAAGAGATGACCGAATTCCTACATGTCTTGGAGATACGCATTTTCGATGCCTTGACATTCCTAAACAAACAAGGTTAATTTAGAAGATTATTCTGATTACACAACAGAAGAACAAGCTTACGTAAAATTTGTAAACAGTGTTGGCCTTGAGGTTTGTAACCGTTGTACGGGTCTGGTCTCCGGGATACGTCCCCACAAGACTCACAGGAGAGGACGGGGCCGACGTGTCTTCAATCTCTAAAAAATACGACGCAACAGTACCACGGAGCTTCTGGATCCCAGGAGGCAACCACGTGACCAACACTGAGGTGTGATTCAGGGCAGTTCCATTGACAGTGGCGCCCGCCAGGGGAGGGGCAGGGCTTGTTCTGTAGGGTAGGGACGAGTTGCTAGTGGTGTTACCTTGCCCAGTAACCACTGTGACCTGGGAATGATGACAAAGTAAGAAAGTAAATATTTTTCACGGTCAACATTCTCCGAAGTATTTCCACTCAGTTGCTATAAACTTCCTTGGGAGACTTTGCTATTTGGTCAAGAGGATCAGGTCCTTAAATATGCCTGCCGGTGGGAATTCATTTCTAAAAGGCAAAGAACTTAACAAAGTAGTTTACCTTGTATTGATGTAACGAGAAGATTCCGAGGCCAGTATCAAGATACTCGGTGACTAAAGGCGTGCCTTGAAACACCTTTACAAACTTTGTAGGCTGAGTGATGTTATTTCCCACAAGGTCCTCCACCGTACTCCTCAAAAGCTCATACCGCAAGATGACCCCGTTAGGCCTGAGTGGTGCATCCCACCTAACGCGCAATGAAGTCTGGGACTCCGCCTCAGCGACTGGTGCGGGTTGCATTTCGGGCTTCGCAGGAAGCGTACGCACTTGAGCCGGCGAACTGCTTCCGCATCCTCCAATTGTGCATGCGCTAACAATGACATTGTACAGGATGTAGGGATCTAGTGACGTTACATTGACTTCAAACGGCGCGTTCGCATTGACAGTGGTGTTGCGTGAGGTTTGTTGGTCGTTGACTCTGATAATATAGTGCGTGACCACACCATTAGGAGTGCTGGGTCGTGTCCAGGCCACATGTAAAGCGTATGGACTGAGCGCTCGGACAGTAGGAGCTGCGATACCCTCGGGGTCTGGTGAAAAAAGACAGAAATGTCAGCTGATTGATGTAAGTAAACAAAGCAGTACGTAACCTCGGGCTTCGGTGGATCATGGGTTAAAAAAAGAAACGACCACTTGTGTCTTGTATCTAGGAATTCCATCAAAAGCTCGTCTTCCATTTCTCAATGTACTCCTCCCGCCAAGCAACATCATAAAATGCAAGCACAGCAGTTCTTACAAAAGACAAGGCCCTTGTTTTATTGACATTTTTCACCGATAGATTTAGGGTATATATATCAAAATGAGGTGGGTGGGTCTTGTGATTGGTTTGTCCGACGACGGACTCCTTTGACAGCTGGGCGTTCCAGCACAGGCCACCCGCTGACCTAAACCACTGTCAGTCTTACCTCCCTCGCCTGTAGTAACATTACTGTAAGGACTGGGCTCTCCAGGTCCACTGTTATAAGCAATTATGCGGTACTGATACGTAGTTATTGGCCGAGCTGTATTATCCACATAACGCCGTGGAAGAGAAGCGTTCACTTCAGCAACGTCGGACGGATTATCACTTCGCACCACGCGCCGCTGGATAAGATATTTCTGTAAGATGCCATTTGGTACAGAAGGTGGGTCCCATTCTATCACCACAGTCCTTCCAGACGTTGATGACAGCCTTGGTGCAGACAAACCTCGGGGACCTGCAAGTCATTGAAAGACGAAGAGCACATGCTCTTTAGATGGACACTCAACAAACATCTAGGAAGAGGAGTGCCTTCAAACTGTGAATTCATTTCATTGTCCGTGGATGTCCGAAATCAATTAGAAATTCAGGAAATAAAAGAGTTGTGCAATTTTGCAAAGTTGACTTTGCCGCTTACCGTGCCCAAATTCGCAATTAGCCAATCAGAAGCCGTGTCTACTGTCCTGATATCCTGCGATATCAAGTCACTGGCCTGATATGGCTTAGATATCATGATCACATGGCCGAATTTGGGTACGGTAAACACCTAACCGTACCTTTTTGGTACGCTTCGGCGGCATATCAGACTCGTTTGGTCGAACCATGGGTATTTTGGCCCGACCACGTCTCGCTAAAATATGAACCATGGTTTAACCAAACTCGCCTGATTAGGTATAAGAATTTGTCAAAGGATATTTAAAGAAACGAAAGGAATGCTTGTTGTAAAGAGGCCCTGGAAGAAATGGCCAGGACTGAACTGAATGTTTCCTGGG
>Ga0126338_10001028_pt1 | contig 17144 bp, 8 predicted proteins | sample OrbCmetagenome_2_FD_92529 | JGI IMG/M metagenome (GOLD analysis project Ga0126338, IMG submission 92529) | Coral microbial communities from Petempiche,Puerto Morelos, Mexico - Orbicella C C metagenome | ecosystem: Host-associated > Invertebrates > Cnidaria > Coral | place: Petempiche,Puerto... | reverse complement strand
ATTATTATTATTATTACTATAAATGCTATAATTATTTTAATTATTATAGTTATTATTATAATTATTATTGTTGTTATTATTATCATAATTGTTATTTTCTCTGTTTTCTCTCTCTACTTTCCCTAAATAGGATTCTTTACTTTTCAGTTTACTTCCAGCGTATCACTGTGTATTTATGCCTTTTAGACACGCCTCGTTTCATGTAGGCGGTCACGGGTCGCCTGTTGGTTCCTCTTGGCTTGTCATTCATGTTACAGCTGACGGCTTTTTATTCTGTAGATACATTACCGAAATCACTTGTCGGGAGTTATTCCATTTGCGTAAGCATTAGAGTGGCTCTGGTAACCATGTTATTCGGTAATTTTCGTGTCCGGTGTCGCTGTTTTAGTGCCGAATCTTTAGTTAGTTCATATTGTTCAGCCTAATCTGAACTAAGTTCAGATTAGTTCTAGTCGAGCTGCAAAAGCCGAGCTCGGAACGAGAAAATTGTTCGTAACGCTCAAAACCCGAGTACGAAGAGCGTAAGAAAACTACTACAACACGAACCTGCCAGTTGCTCTGGTCAAGATGGCTGAAATTTGGCGCTTGACCCCCGAGAGGAAGAAGACGGCTGACACTTCAGACTAGGACTTTTAAAACCTTATAGAGTTGAACTTCACTGTTTCGGGATCAGTTATCGCAAGTTTCACGCCATCTCAAACTTATAATCATTCTCCGTGGATATTCTTTTTTCGTCACTTACTTAGTATCTGATAATTTTCGTATTACCCCCGCCATCCCTTCCGGGGTCGACTGGCAAGGGTCAGCTATATAGTAGTTAGATATCTACTAGGTACTAGTTTCCTTAGAGGGAAGTGATAGTCCAAGTTTACAGCCATGCAATTTTCATCAATATCACTCTTTTTTCTTTTCTTTTTTTCTAAAATAAAAACAAACTCCTCTCGTTTTTTCTTTTTTTTTTTTCAATTAAAACATGCCAGCCAGCTCCAAATTGACTCGTCCGTACACACGTCCTGCGAAAATAAAAGAAGCCATTAAGTACAACACGTCTGTTTACTTCCCGTGACATCCGATCACAAGTATTCAATGGACTCCCCGTTGTAGGATTGTAGTTTGTAAATCGCCTTAGATTGGTAATTATAGCCTGCAAATAAGGTAGTCGACGGATTTTCCTCAGAACTGATGGTCGTGCTCCGCGGGCCGTGCATGGCTAAAAACTTTCGTCTGCTTCCGACTCCTTGTCGCAAGGGTTTTAATAGTAGTTTTGGTAGGTGAGAAATAAAGTTTGCGTGTTTTTTATGATATGCTATAATGATTTGCAATTAACAAAGGGACGCCGAACTCTTTTGAAAATGGATTAAGAGTGGCGTGCACTATTGATGGTTATCAAATCCACGGAGACATCCGCCTCACCGCATTCGTGTGAACGATTGCAAGTCCAGACGTCCATTTCATTGGAGGATCAGATCCTTAAATCCAACAATATGTCTACATTAATTTTACTTTAAATCAGAGTGGAGAAGTTATGAGTTGATAGGTATAAGCAATGGGGGCTATTTGGGATGTTTCTGTCGTTCTATTCTGTGTCTTATAGTGTAAGTATATAGTTTCTAATTACAAGGCGCCACAAGAGATTCTTCAAAATTGCGTGTTACTAAAAGGAATCAAAAGTGGAACTCAGCATAGAAATTTCAGAATTTTCCCCTCATAGATCATTTTTACAGTGGAAATTGTTACTTACGAGCTAATCTGCGATAAAAAGCTCCTCAGTCTTTAGATGGAAACTAGAGAAAGATAGGGAAAAAGAAATCTTATGAAATATAGGTAAAGAGAAATCTAACAGCAAGTTATCTGAAGCCACTTCTCAAATTCAAATGCCAGATTTCTGGTGGTGCTTGTAAAGCTTCTTAAGTAACGGATGTATACTTATGTAGCCACGTCATTGGTTTTCCAATCTCTTTTTATTAGAGCGGTTTTCAATTGAGTGTCGTAAAACCGAAACCAAACCAATTTCTTACCATTAGACTATTCAGCCAATCTCAAACAAAACCAAAACCAAAGTAATTGTCTAATTACTTTCGACACTCAATTGAAAACCACTCTAACCAGGGGGTGACAACGTCGATTACAAAATGATTTTATATTTTATCTAAGAATATCGCGATACTCTAAACTCATCTAGTTTGTCAGTCTGTATATCAAAACTATCTCGAAACTGAATATGGAACACAGCGTAAAATTCGACATATAAATTTTAAAAACTATCCGTCGCGGTTGACGTCCTGCGCACAACGCAGAATTTGGTCATTTCACGTTGTTGTTTTACAGAGGACAACAATTATAAAGAAATGTACCAAGAATTATAATGTAAGTGCACAGCCATTATATTGCTCACTAAACCCAGTTTTGTTTAGCGACGTTGCTGTTTTCTTTGTGGTTAATTTTCTTAAACTTCCTACTATCAGTATAAACCGTGTATTTGCTATCGCTCAAATAACTCGGATTTATAGAATGGTGCTTAGTCAGCCAATATGTAGTACAAAAAATGTTGGTCTGGGCTCCAGTTTCATTTCCGGACGGGTGTCCGCGCCTTACTCCAGTTCCTGCACTGGTTAGCGGACCGTTACCACAGTTCTATCGTTTTTGAGCTGTTTATCTTAAATTGCATTTGATCTAAAAGGTGCGCATAGATTTTTCCTTTCGGTTTTGAAATAGGGAATTGTTATTTTTAAAGAAATCTCTCTCCTTTGAGGAGGAGATCGTGGCAGAAAAAAGAGCGCCCGCTGGGATTGATGAGGGGTGGGGCGTTTTCCATCACGCACTTTGTAGTTCTGTCTCAAAAGGAATTTTTCTGAAACAAACGGCTCTGCAGAGGAGAGGCGAGCGGATATTCTAGAACGATCGACATATCACAAAACGTTTACTGCTTCGAACTGACAAGAGAGAAATATAGAGTAACCACGAAGGAATTTGCTAGTTTTCGTAAAATGCGATCAAATGTCATTTCTCGAGTGACCGAAGAAAATCATCATTAACGATTTTATAAGATAACAAATAGTCGACCGTTGAGGCAAATTTTCTGCATGGAGATGGATTAATTTTTACGATGTCTCCTGTAACCGAGAAGGATTCTTTTAATAGCTCAGCCCCGGTTTGACTAGAACTTAATACAAAAATGTTCCTTAAAATCTCAAAATTTTCCGTTCTAGGAAAGAACATACCCCCAAGCAAAAATTCCTGAACTGTTCCAGAGCAAAATATGACCTTCCCACGCCAAGTTGCACTGCATCTCTTTCGGCCTGTCTTCGTACGGCAAACGACCCGACGCGTTTCTCGTTGCCCTTGTAGTCTCCGCTATTCCGAGGGCTTGGTTCGTGTGTCGCTTGTCTGTACCATCCCGTGTCAAACCTTTGCGGACCACGCCTCCATGCAAGAACGCGACGTCGGCATAGTGTTTACAATGAGGCGTGTCTTCTTGTGCTGTATCTGGTTCCAGTCGGGCTGTTTTACATACAACGACGCTCTAAAATGCAAATAGACCGAGGTATTTCTGCCCATGCTGTGGTTCAGATTTCTTTTGTCTATACCCACGTGCTCAAATGTTTTTCTTTCGCTGTTGATCACTGTCTGTCGATAAATGAAACTGTCCCAAATATTTACACATATATTCTTGCCTCACCTTCCATCAAAACTCTCGCCGTATGACGCGCGAAAAGAATTAAAAAGCTTAAAAGTACACATAGAATTCATCAGGTTGGCGTTGATTTGTGAAGATAAGAAAGAAAACAACACTTTAATCCGAAATCCAATGACAGGCTTTCTAATTTCAATGTTTAGTACCGCTGGGATAACAAGCTATTGAAAAGACCTTGACATCATGCATAAAAGAAAAATAGAAATCATCTTTGTCAGGAAAATTATCGGGTGTCTTATTAAAAACAGTAGCTGAATATTACAAATTTATTTTTAGCGGATTTGGCAATGATCCCCGAAAATAACGAAATGTTTCGTTCATGTATGCATCAGAAAGAAAACCTTATCAGATTTTTTCTCATTCTGTACCATGCCCGTCAAGATACAATATTGAAGTAATTAGAAATCGACTAGTTCCCGATGACCTCAATTATGTCCGCGGTGTTTCTTCTAAGCGCAACGTGACAAAGTTCTGACAATGCTGATCTGAAGCTGCCGGGTGTTTCCTCGGTAACTTCTTATAGGTATTAAGCAAAAAAAGTAGCCTTAAAAGCTTAAAAGCGATTTTTAGATTTTGTCCATTAGCTCTATCAATTTACGTAAATGGTTTTCTTGAAACATGTTTAACAGTTCCATTTCTTTCCCGGTTGTTATTCATTTTCAAAAACTGCAAATTTCAAGTTTTTCCTGGGTTTTACTTGAGCACCCATAATCAAGCACAGCATATTTCCTGTTTCGCTTTTAACAAATTGACACCCTCAGAAGTCAGTTTTGTTTTTCGTGTTTGGTTCTGAATGCGAATAAAAAAGCCAGTCGCCCTAAAAGGCTTCTTCAATTTCTTGCTCAAGTTTATCTTATCATTTTGCCGGGAAATTTACTACGCTTGCGGGATCTCCAGATCTACTTTCTACTGGGACTCCGAAGCGGGAAGAGCAACCAGCGTATTTTCCCTTTTAATTAATACTGGTAGTAAATAAAACCCTTAAAAGCACAGAGCACGTTGCGAAAGTAGAAAGTGTAACAATATAAATGTTCTTTCCAGAAAGACATTGTAAAGCCAGCTGCGCGCCATCGGGTTCTTCGGAGTTGTATGGCAAACACTTTCCTCTTGAAATAAATTCACGCTGAGATCAGTGCATCTCAAGTTCCGTGATAAAAACTGTGAAAGTGGCATGGGCTCTGTTTACCTTTCACTCTCGATTGGAGATCGAAGTTGGAATAATTCATGAGAAAAATATAATTTGTCTCCGGCCGAGGAAACAGAATTTCCTCTGGCGACGTAAGTTACCGAAGCAAGCGTTAAAAAACCTGGAAATAGATTAGAAACGCACGCAGAGATTTTGAAACTCTCGTAGCGTTTCGGCTTCGTTCAAGATATTCCTGAGCTAAACAGTCGTGTATTTACACGTTTCCAAACAATACGAAAACACCTGAAAAGGCCCGAAAAGGAGAAAAGCTTTTAAAGGTAAGACTTTCTGTTTGCTTTAATCAATTTATCAACACAAACTACATACGATACATATCACTCAAGCTTTATGGATTACCCGTCCTCTCTGCATTGTGACTGAAAACGCTAGTTATGAATGGTCCAGTGACAATTGTTGTCAGAAGGGAAAATACTACGAACCGCGAATGAATTGAGAGAAATTCGAACTTGATCAACAAAGCACCAATTTCGTTCAGTACTCCGTCACGTAACGAAATAGACAGAAAAAGGTAAGAAATATTTATTGCTTTGCAATCCTAAAACTGACAAGGACTCTGTTTTCTCGATTGAATTGTGGCCCTTGGAATTTATCATGTAAAAAACGTGAGTATTCGACCGCGGCGCTAATTTTAGGTTGTATTTCTCATCAAGTACATCAATTATAAATGACGATAACTCGGCGGGAAGGTTTGTGGAATAAACAACATTAGTCGTATGCTACACTGAGAGCATAACGCTTTCTACATTGAGTGGTTTTAAAGACTGTCTTCGTAAGATTTTACAAGAATGGTGAAAGAAAACATCTTCGGTTCGAGATGCAGGCATAGATACGGAAGTGGACAGAATATTTTACAATGAACTTTTTAAATGAGAAATAAATTAAACGATGGTATCTTTGGTACATATTTTCCAATACGTTCTAGAGGACAGAGGTACTTTGCCACCAACTGAGACTCGAAGAAAGGATTTGCTGAATATAAATTACTTTGAAACGACGGAAAACAGTTTTTACGTTTTCCGAACGAAAGATTCAATAGAAAACAATATTCTTCTCACGATCACCTCGTGCTGTGCTAAGCCAATCAGAATCGAGAAAACGTATGGACAGCTGGTGCTCACGTTTTCCGCGGGAAAATCAGCCTAGCGTAAAATCGTGCGTGACAGGCTTGAAGTTGGAGATTTCGCTTTTTCTTCTCTTAAAGCAAACAGATTACAAGAGTTCATTGAAACCAAGCTATTCTTGTTTAAAGCACGAACGAACTGTATTAACACGGCTAAGAGTGCTTAAGTGGAGTCTGTTTTAAGGAAATCATATAAACTTAATGAGCTTTTGCATATTTTAATAGACGCAAATTTTCTTTTCAACTTTTGTTTCAAATTGACTTGAAAAAATTGATATATGAAGGGAAATGAACGATTTTTTTCTTGCAAATTTGTTGGCGAGAGGGCTCGTAAGTTTGTTTAGTATGTGGGGTTTGTGGCTAGAGTCAGTTTAGACTTATCATTAAACAGGTCGCTTGTTGATGTTTAGGGGCATTTCATTGATGAATGGAAAATATATGGGCGGATGGTTTTTCAAAACCGCAATATTTAAGCGGACACGTGTTTTTCGCACGCATTATGTTCTCACCTACTCGTTCATCCCTATAGGCTGAAATTTTCTTAATTAGTGGGCGTCATTCTCAGTGTAACCTAAATTACGAAGGACAGCCTGCCTTGGAAGAATTTTCAGATTCACTTTAGACCACATGAAAATGGGAAAAAAAAATTTAGTTTGTTTTCGAACAAACGACAAACAACCTAAGCGTGTCTGAGTCATTGTGTCGCTTGAAAATGCATTGAAGATCTTGAGATAAATTCTCCCAACAGGCATCTTGTCAAATAACGCGTATCAACCAATCAACGCGCAGCTAATTTGCATCCATGTAATTAGAATGCTTACCGTACTCCACAACTGGTGTTGTTGGTTGGTTAGTGTGGGAACGGAATAAGGTTGGACAGGATTTTATCGGTAATTTTTCTCCGCTCACAGTTTACTGCGTAGCTGAAACGAAAGGAGTGAAATAAATACCTTTTCTTCTTCCTCTATTTAGGTTTTTCGGGACAAAATGGCTTCACAGCCATCCCAGAGACCACGTCGAAATGCTTCTCCTGCATCGAGCTCAAAACTACAACCTATGCGGGCCACTTTACCATTTTCGCTGATAGCTACTCCAAGTCCTACCCGTGGAACTGGTTTAAGGAGGCCAAGTCCATCATCTTCGCCAGTACATGGCAGTGAAAATGGCCTTAAACACCGCAGAAGTTCGCCAGAAACACGTGGGTCTCCCGAGCATCGGCGGAGTCCATCTTCTCCATCTTCGTCGAGCTCGAAAGGTTAGCTGACGTGCTTTTCAAATCTTAAGCTCACTGTCGTAAACGGCCAATAAACCTTAGAATAGTTGCTGGCTATGACCAAAACAGTTTTATTAAGACAGCTGTTATGAAAATTACATTTATTCTTATCGTTTAACTTCAGTATGGTGGTACACCTTTGAATTTCGCTTTTCATCTATCGGTCATCTTCTCTCTGTTCAGTGTATTGACCTACACTGAAGGCCATTTCCGTTGGTTGAAAACAGTTTGGGTTGAGCTTAACTGACAATTGGAAAAGAAGGAATGTCATTTTCTTCGCAGGTGAAAGAAGCAAACTTATGAAAAGTAATTCGGGCGCAATAAGAAGAACGTCTTCGTTAGACGCCATTTCACCTTACATGTGTGGACAGTGGCCTAAAGGAGATGTTGGCGGGCCGAGTATGTGCCACAAATCAACTCAGGTTAGTTAGGTACCGCTCTATTAATAAAACATTTCCCGAAAATGGCCAAGTTCAGGCTAATTACACGAACGTAGACGTGGGAAGGTCGAAATAAGCTTGAAAGAGTTACGAGCAAGCAAAGTAAATTTACTCTCCGATACTCTTATTGAACCACAGCCATGACAACGAGGTTAATTCCCAAGCAACTCTGAAATTTGATGATCTTAGCTATAAATTAAGTTTGTTTTAACCCGTGTGGTGGAGAAGTCCTTACAAAAGATATTTCGGAAATGTTGCAAACAAAACCCTCAGGAAGCGAAATTAAGTCAATACTAATGCTGATTATTTGGTTAGAAAGACTAACCAATTTGATTGAGGGTCAAAGAATCACGTAGGAAAAGTCTCTCCTTCTGACTGGTATTTAAAAGTACAGGATTTTCGGAGCTTTTGTGGTGTAAAATATTAGCAGTGAATTGACTTTTTCATCCTTGACAGTAACATAATTTAACAAGGTAAAGAGCTAGAATGGCCAGGAAGGGTACATTACATAGCTGGGTAGGATGGGGTGTCTCGAGTTCTCTTGATCAGTGCCTTGAGATTTTTAGCTTTTGGCACCGAATCTAAGGCAACTGCTTAAAATTGACAGAAATGTGCTAAACAACACTTCAGCAACTCTGAGAATTTGTTGTTGTCGAGGTTGCCTTTACAGCACTGTAAACAGAACTCTGCGCACTGAATTGCTTGTGTCTCATTATGGAACCAAAGTCACGACCTCTTAAGAAGGGAGGGCAGGTAAAACAAACAGTTTTTCAGTTTCCACAAAGGGCTCCACAAAGACTGTCTAGGTGTCTGGGTTATTGCTTCAATACTTTAAGCCAAGACTGTTCACAAGACGGTATCTAATCATAGTAGGGACTCATTGTGCTCTATTGCAAATTTAAGAATTTGGTTTTGTCGACGAGGTGCGGTGTCCAAAGTTGAGTAGACCTCATGGAAAATAAGAGTGTTGCAACAAGTTATTTTTTTTGTTAGGAACTACAGAGAAAGCAGTTGGAAAACTTCAATCTTAGTCATTTCTAAGCCAAAACTTGGATGGCAATGTGTACATCACCATGTTCTGTCAGAGAATATTCTGTCATGAGGCACCCAATCAGATTTGCCAATTTTACATAGACCTTGACAAGTGTCTTTTAATCACAGATGGAATGTGATCATGTATGTGTTGTTCTGAAAAGGAAAATTATTCTTGATTTTTGGCTTGAAGATGCCCAAAATTAAAGGAATGTTTAGAAACGTTAAAACAAAGAGTGATTTCCATGGTTTTCATTAACCAACAGTCAGTTGAGCTGCATGTTGTTGACTACAGTATTTGGTATTTACTCTTAGATGACTTTCGGTTTTTAGCTAGTAATATCATTCATCAGAAACGTCTTTGTGATCTAGCATGATTTTGATTATTCCCTAATCATTATCATTGGTGATCTGCTCATAGAAATTACCTTGAATGGAATGAGTCGCTATTTTTGATATACTTGTAAAAATTGTAGTCGTTGAACCGCTATCTTCTGTATTATCAAGACTAAAACTGTTAGTGATAGTCAACTTTGTCATGCCTGGTCGACTCCTCACTCACTGAAAACTCAAGCCCATAGTCCAACATATATTGTTAATTAGTATCTTTGGAATTCGAGGTCAGGTCCTGGCATTGAGAATGAGACATAAAGGTGTGACTAGTGTTTGTGTGAATGAACCCATGTCTCTCTTCTCACACACAATTCTTTGACAGTAATTATCAATCGGAGACAATAAAAGGAAGCTGTGGCACTGTACAGAATGTTTTGGGTGAAATATCCGTGAGCGGTGTTGGTAATGTGGTTATTTCACCTGTGTTAGATTGAGGCTAGCTGAGGTTAGGTTTTGGCATTATTTCCATGTTCGGAGGGGTCAAAGTGTGTAAACCTTCAAGGGTGTTAAGTGTCAAGGTCTCAGTAATTTTAAGAAGCACAAGTTTTTATTCTCACCAGTCAACATTAGTTAGCTTGCATATGTGGGATTTTCTTTACAGTAGTAAACCTCATTGACCATGCACAAAAAAGTTGACGTGACAAAAACAATCATTAAAGTTGGAGGGTAACCACAATACAAGGCATAAACAAGCACAGCAGATGTGCCTTAAGATTATCCTTCACTCCTAATTAAAATGTTATGATGGGTAACATGGAAATTTTGCTACCAAGTAGCAATGACAATCTTCCAGTTGGGCTTCTTTTCTGAATGCCTTGATGTTGTGTCGCTGACATTTTGCAGAGAAACTACACAGTGACGTACAAATAAGGGATACCCATTATAACTTGAACATCAGGTCTGCTTCTTTTGTTTTGTCATCAAAATAATTCAGAAAGCTGTGTCCTCTTGATAGGAAAATATGTATTTACAGAAACAATAAACTGCAATAAATATGACCAGCAAAATAGTTAGTTTTTAAAGCGAAATATTGATAATCATTGACAACACAAACTTCAAGCCTGCCTTAAGTTTATGTGGACAACTTAATGAGTTCATTTGTGAACAAGGATCAGATTTTACTCTGACTTTGGTTGTGTCGTGGCCTTGTTGTGTTCCTTAAGTCAGAGAAAGGAAGCAATTTGTCACTGCAAGTTGCAAGAAATATTCTTTATAATTTGTCTAATGCATTTAACGTAATTGCCCCAGTTATTAAACCAATATGGCAAGCTGGAAGATTTGACAGAAAGATATACATGTTGACTGATTAATAGTTTCCCTATGACAGCTTACTTCAGTTTGCAATTGCATTGAGGAAATAGTTTGAATATATGAGATAATATTTATGGTATATTGTGTTTTATTTAACACTGCTTTATATTTTGGCCTTTCCAAGGGTTTAAATTACAACAATAAAAGAGAATAAATTTGTTCTTTTCACATAGCTATGTATTGAATTCTCCATGGTGTCCTAAGTTGATGTTAAGATATGGAATTTCGTTCACCAATGCTGTAAATTTGATCAGATGTTAGTCAGCTTGTCTTCAGTGTGGGAGAATTGGAAAATGAACCTTAGAGTCTTCAGTAGGATTTGAACTTATATATGACCTCTCACACACTCGTCAGATGCTCTACCACTAAGTTGGGTGGCAAAATATGATTTATTATCCAAAGGGTATTCATGTATATGCATGCACATGTAAAAATAATTTCCAGAATTCTTGTACGAATAATTCAAAGGGAAAAACTCATTTTCAAAATGATTAAAAATTTTCAGATGGAGGTTGGAAATATTAATCATACTTTTGTATAACAGTGGTTTGAGATCCAAGAAGGTATATTTAACATGTATAAGGTGTAATTTAAGTACAATCTTGGAAACAAAGTCCTGATCAGTGTCTGTTGTTGCTGTTGACAAATCAAATAGTTATTTAAGACTTTTTGGCTGCACAAGGAGTGCAGATTCAGTAAATGTCTATCTCTTTTATGCTCCTTTTCAACTTGTGTACTTTCTTAGTCTAAGAATAACTGATTCTCTCCTCTATCACAGTGTCCCTTCACAATGAAATGTTGGAGAAATTGCATACTGAAAGAACTGCTTTAATTCTGGACTCTAGATTGAGCGGTCAAGGTTCAACCCCCTGGCTGCTTTCACTGTGTCAGGTTCTTGGGCAACACTCTCCCAGTACCTCTCCCCACCCAGGTTTAGAAATAGGTACTGTAAAACTGAATGCTTGGTGTAACCCTGTGATGGACAAGCATCACATCTAGGGGGAGTACAAATACTACTAGTCACCTCATGCAAGGGAAACCAAAGATAAGGACTGACCCAACAAGATACAATGCTTGAACAGGGACTTTATCTTCTAAACTGCAAATGTAGTATGTATTTTGTGTGGACTACAGTACAATGCCTTGGCCCTTGTAATTTTGAGTTTTCATTGTTCTTTATTGTTTATTTTTTACAGACACCAGTTTGGGAAGAAAGTGATGTAGAAGACAATTTAGGACCAAGGAATAAAAGATCAAATTCCCTGGGTAGTGGAGATCAAAAAATAAAAGAGGTATGTACATTTTGTTCTTTTTTGATGGCAGATTCATGACTCTCACTTGTATTAGAGGAGGCAAAATAAATTTACAGAGAAGAAAAATTAGACAGTGAAGTTGTCTTGTCGATAGCGAGTGGAGTATGTCTTTAAATCAGTAAGATGGATTTGTTGTGCTAAATATATGGAAGATAGAAGCTTCAAGATATGAAAGGAACCCATCAATGAATGAAAAGATCCTTCGGGTTGGGGGGAAGAAACCAGGGAAAAAAACTTAATTTTGACATACTCACTATCTGGGCAATCAATCTTGGAAAAAACTGGGCTTAAAATTTTAGGTCATATAATTAGTTTCAAAGGCAACACCCTTCATACATACTGGTAGGAGGATTGTTTTTACTGCTTCTTAATCAGGGCTTCAAATTGAAAAAATATCCAAGTTGTCCTTAAATGCAGGACAACCTAATCCCTGGCTCTGGTTGCCCTTAAAATATTGTATCATTTGTTGCATAATTATAAATGTAAATGATGTGAAGTAAATAACATAAGTGACGCGAAGTGGCATGCAATGGCTTCCTTGAAACATTGTTCGAGCAGGATGTTTGCACTTTCGCATTAGCAATTTAATGCTTAAGAGAAATACAGAAATTCAATGCCTACAGGTTACATATCAAAGACCAGCTGCCAAACATTCAGCAGGGAATGGCAAACAGAATAAAGTCCACTGTTTTTCCAAAGATGCGCCATTTGATTACCCTTAATAATGGCCTAGTTCATAACCCTGAAAAAATGGCTAACTGATTACAGCTCCGATTAATTAACAGAATTTTCTTACCTGTAAATATATATTGACAACTTGCGAAGTACTTTGCCTCAGAAAAGAATGATAACCTGTGCACGATAAGATTTCAGGGAGGTCTGGGTTTGAAAACATGGCGGTTTGTGGCTTCCATCAATGAATGAAAACACCAGATTTAGACCTTTTATATACCTTTATTTTATTATTCGGTTGGACTTGTTCTTTTGTTATTCGGTTGGACGTGTCATTTTCCTCGGACAACCAGGCCTTTAATTTTACAGAAAAATGGTTGTCTGGAACATTCTTTAGTTGTCTTGGATGACTGGACGACTGCTAATTTCAAACACTGCTTAATGTGTGTATCCATGCATATTGACTAAACTAATTTTGGCAGTTTGGTGGATCTTTGTTACATTTGAACCTACTGTTATGGCTTAGCTCCCTGACTCTTCTGTACCTTAGTGTAAAGCGGGGGGTGCAGAAGATAATCAAAAGACTTGTTGTGAGAACTTGGAGCATTTTTTCTGCATAGATTCATATCTTCTATTTCAGAGACTTAATTTTAATATATTACCTAACTACATTTCACAGAAATTGAAACAGCATTTACAGCGTACTAAACATGGAAGTAAATCAAGTCAAACATATGGTCGCCAATCTCCCCTTCACGGTGACCACACTGCCATTCCAGCCAGCAGGCTTCCACAGTCAATTCCCATCTCAATCCCTATGACATCAAGACCATCAGAAGGGCCACAGAAACGGAGTTTGGAGGGCCTTAACTCGGAAATACAGAAACTTGTGTTAACAGATACTCAGACTGAAAGAGTGAGTTCCCTTTATGTTGTGAGAATTTGGAGAGAAATTTTTATGCTCTATTGATATTATGGAAAACTTTTCTTTTGTGGTTTCACACTTTTAAAATCCAAATACACCAAAATGGTTTAGGTTGAAGTAGAGCCTATAGAATACAATGTAGTTGGAAATTACCATTTTTACACTGCCTCTTTTGGCTGTGTGTGTAAAACTGATCATGTGTTTGGAAACTTTTACAGTCAAATTACTGTTGAACAACAGCCCTATGAGATATACATGTTTGGAAAGGGCTTGAATATATTTCATGTTTCATGCAGCTGATTCAGGGATAATGACGGTTGTTGTTTTGTGCAAGAATCTAAACAGGTCTGTTCTTTAGCAGGTAATGGAGCAAATACCAGATGGCCGTAAAGCTCCTGTGGTAGAGATAATGTCTGGAGTGGGACCTTTTCGCACAGTAGATATTCACACACAGACATCTGCTGACAACCAGGAAGGTCAAGATAGTGGTGGGAGTGGCAACAGCAGCAGTAGAAGTCATTCTGCATCTCCAACATACCCCATAATGCCTGGAGCATCTGATTCACGCCCATCATCAAGGTGTTCATCTGGAGGAGCTGCAGAAGCTGAAGAGAATGTATCTCCTGAGCTTCCAGTTGGTCCTAAATATGCATCCTCACCTAAGCCCAACAATTCGTACCTCTTTGCAAGAGAGCCCCCTGATGGAGCTGAGAAGGTGCCTTTGCACGTTGAAGATGCAGACAGGTAGGTATTGCACAAAAGGCCCATAACTCTGGCTCATTGGTTTTTTTCCTCTGTAGTATGAAGTTACCTGCTGACAATTAGTCATTACTTTTTCTGATTTTGTTGTTCTTCCCTTTCATTCAGGGCCACATCACCCTTGTTTCTTGGGCCAGACAAGACAAAGGTGAAAATCATCAACATCAGTGCAAGGTCAGCTTTCTCGGCCTTCTCTGCCCTTCCCTCATACCCCAAGATGGCAGTCACTTCTCCAGCAACTGCCAACCAGCAGCTGTCACACCTGGAAGCCTCTCAGTAAACATGGAACTGGAGGACAGGGACAAGACAAAAGACCATGAAATCTGACATGGTGTGTTCAAACCATTAATATCTAAAGTACTTAAATAAATACTCTAATTTATTGCCTCATTAGCATTAAGAATGACAACCACGGGTTCTCCTCAGTGATCTTCATGTGTATTTAATTTAAATCCTTTCATCCCCTTGTTTAATTATCTAGCTATGCCTAATTTATGAAAAGCTATTCTAACTATTTTAACTGACAGATTTTGGTCAAGTGCATAGTGTTGGGTGTGGAATTGTTTGGTAACTTGGTTAAAAAAAAAAACGGTTTAAATATTCTACAGCGTGTCTCCTTTTTACTGGATTAAGGTGGCCGTTCTAGGTGTTTCTTTTCCAGTGTTCTGTGTTTTGTTGGTTTGTATAGCAAGAGGAGAAGTTTTGATTGTATCCAGAGTACTTGTTTGTCAAGGTCCAGTATTTTGTGTAATATTAATACAAGGGTCTTCAAAGAAGGAGGAAAGATATAGGTATATTACAGCAATGTCAGTTAAACCTTCTATTACTTAAATGAGAGAAACAAAGTGATACTTTTATTCATTTTGTGAAGAACATGGATTAAAAAAGGTATGACATCTTTGCAAATAGTGAATTTGACCTACACCTGGTCCTTTTTTCAACAAGAACACTCTTTCACTGTTTTTATTTAGAAGAAGACTTAATAGATATCAGTTCTTCATAAGGGTATTGTTAGTTTATTTTGAATACCCTGGCACACTGACAAGCATACAAAATTTTGTTTTAAAAGTTCTTTTCTTTTCGTATGGTAACTTTTTGCATGTTGGATTTCTTTCTCAAAATTTTTCAACAAGTCTCTCTTTAGCCCAAGATTTTGAAGCTTTCTTGAATCCCTTTTTATATAAACCTGACTACCTTTGATGGATCATTGTGTCAGGAGGAGTTGCCTTGCCATTTGAAGATTGTATAGTAACATTATTCAGTTATTGTATTAAGAGAGTGTATCATATTCATAAATATTAAGTGTAACTTAATGAAAACAGACCTTTTGATTATAACACATTAAGTAATTTAGGAGTTTTATATAAAAAAGCTATTCAGCATTCATTGACTTAATTCTTAATGTATACTACAGTTCTTGATGTAAATATTTTATGGATTAAGATGACTATATGATACTTGTATATTTTTACACTTAAAGAGACTCAAATCTGTTGTAGATTTTTTGAACTGCGAAGACTGTTCAAGAGTTTGTGTACTGAGACTGACTGGTGTGAGACTTGACCGTATCACTCTTAACTTTGATCTACTGGCTAGACCAGGGTTATCTGCAAACCACATAACTTTTGCCATCAAACTAGAGATAAACTTTATTGCTGGTGAACGTTCTCTTATTTATCATGTGCAATTGCAGTTTTTTGTGGGGAGATGTGTTTTAGTTGTTTTTCTTCAGCGTTTTGAAAGTATTCCCCAGGTGATGGGTGATTTTTCAATATCTTAAGAAACTGGCAATAATTATATATCCATGTCGTAAACTAACTTAGATGCTCTTGACGTTTTAGGAAGAGCATTTCCTTGGACATATATTTTGCTAAACACTTATAATTAATTGCATTCTTATTACCACATACTCGGTACTAATAAATATTGAAACAGAAACTGCATAGTATCCGGTTTTTTTTTTGTTCCATAGTCTTTCAGCCTCAAGCTTGATAGACTCTCACTACTAGCTCATTTTGAAAATGAGTGATGGCTTGGGTAGTTGGTCATTGGGTGAGCAAATATGAGAAGAGGGAACACCAAGAGGTGTGAGGAATTTGGTAATTTAAAGTAAGGGGAAGACTAAAAACCAGGTTCCAGATGTTTGAAGGCTGGATAACTCTATCCACCAGGTAAATTGCTATCCACCTTGCTGTCTGCTGGATAGTGATTTCTTGGGTGGATAGCATTGTCCACCCTTCGAACAATCAAGGCCAGAAGCCTGAAATTGTCATGAAGTGGAATCTACAAGTTCTCTTGAGAAATAAATGCCCCCTGATGGTTATCTTATTCATTGTTCTTTTTTTCTAGTTCTGGAACTGTTATGTTATCCTTTCTCAGATCATGTAATTGCATGTAAATCTGAAATCAACATTGCATTCAGCATTCTCTCAGAATTTTGTTGGTAATATTTAAAATTGCTTACTGCGTGTCCCGTTACCATAAGCACTTGCATGGATGCAATGGGGGTAAACCTTGACTCCTTCTCCAGGTGATCCTCAATCTGCCTTGCATCCCTCCTTATTGCTATCCATTTCTTGTAAAGCTTGGCCTAAGTTTCAGCCATCTCCTCATGTACCATACTCCTGCTTGGAGTAAGCAAACAGAGAGGGCTGACATTCAGGGTTGTAGACTTAGTCCAAGCTCATGATAGTTCAATATTCAGCTTTTTCTGTCAATTATGAATTTTGTGACTGACACCATGTTAGTCTCCTTTCTGAAGCCTTTTAGTTGGGTCATCATGCAGTGCTTCTCCCGGTAAGCATTGGAGAAACCAAAAATAGTGGCTATTTAACAATTAGACCCGTAGCCTGCAAGGGCTACGGGTTAATAGCCCACGAGGTGAAGCCGAATGGGCTATTGACCCGTGGCCCTTGAGGGCGAAGGGTCTAATTGTTTTAGTATCACCCAACTAGTTGGACAGAAAAGGCAATAATAAAGTTAGCAAATGCAAGTTGAAGAAATAT
>Ga0126338_10001027_pt1:10000-17155 | contig 17155 bp, 8 predicted proteins | sample OrbCmetagenome_2_FD_92529 | JGI IMG/M metagenome (GOLD analysis project Ga0126338, IMG submission 92529) | Coral microbial communities from Petempiche,Puerto Morelos, Mexico - Orbicella C C metagenome | ecosystem: Host-associated > Invertebrates > Cnidaria > Coral | place... | reverse complement strand
TTGAAAACTCAGTTTTATTTCTACGGTTAGGCCTATCGTCCACACTAACGGAGCTTTACGAAGACGCTCTTTAAACCGGATGAATTTGACAACGCCGACCTTTCGTTTTCGTGTGGATGGAAATATAGGGTGATTTTTGTTTTCCTTTTTGCAAAAATCTTCGTGTTGGGTGGCAACGAACTCGATACTGCGTCGTCTGAGAAAAGATGTTAGGGAGCTTAAGCAACGAGGACGGCGACGCCAAGGACGACGCCTTGTCAAAAGTGAATTTATATTTTACCAGCGAAATTCGCAATTGTCAAGATCTGTTCAGTGCACCACTGGTGTTTCTCAGGGCTGAGCTAAATATGCAGTGGCAGTGTTTAATTCCAAATGGAGATCCGAAAAATTAGTCGTCGATCGTTTGCGTTTTTCAGCCTACGCTGTCGCAGAACTTGGTCGTTTCACGGTTCTTGTTTTGCAGAGAACGACAAAGATTTTTTTTTTACAATAACTGTCTTATTTCTCGCGCGCTGATTGGCTTATTTTTATCATCAATAAGAGTACAGACGGATAAAATTTTAATTTATGCCAGCTTTCAACAGTTCAGCTTTCAGCTGTCGAACTGTCAACTTTAAACCAATGGGATTTTATAGAATTTTTTAAGTAGCCAATCAAAAAGCGAGAAAAGCTATTGACAGTTCGCGTCATTTTGAATAAAATTCACTTATCTTTGTTTACGGCAAGTTTATGGCGTCTTTACCCTCATTTATTTCCGGCATTTCACAATTTTGGGGTCTTGTTATTGTGGCTGTGGAACCACTCGCCTTTGACAATGTTATGACACAATTTATTATCAATAAGAGGACAGACGCATAAAAAACTGACGTCAATTTGTTAAATAACATAGCCTTAGCGAAGTGTGCGTTCTGATTGGCTAATACGCTAGATCCATTTCCCCGTGGGTTGCACGCTGACGTCAGTTTGCTTATTTGTACTTTTTTTCGGCAATTTTTATCATCGATGTTGACACTTTGTAAAACTTAATTCCTATTTTTCTTCTCCTGAAATATGGAAAAATCTAATAATTCTTCCCGAGATGAGGACTATTATTCCTGTGAGAAACCAAATTTCAAGTTTAAGTTCTTTGCCGAGCCTCCACATAAGAAATTTACAAAGGCACTCGGCACTCGGAGACGGATCAAAAAAACAACAAACTTGTCTGTATCAACTTTTGGAGGTTAGTAATACCTTGCGGGAATTTTAGAGCGAATTTTTTAGCGATTTGACGACAATAAAATTCAGCACAAGCTTTGTTTGTTTAACTTTTCTGGCATCGGAAGCCATTTAAATGCTTCCGGCGAACAAAACTTAAACAAGAGAGCTTTAACAAATCTCTGTTTGTGGAGTCTTACGTACGAAATCCTTCTGTTCCAAAAACGTTAAAGGTAAAAGTTTTTCTGAGCTTCAATAAAAGAAGTTTTATCAAACATTGGTAGCCTCTGATGAATTATTTCAGTTCCCGGGTTTTAGTTTTGCTCGAACGCTCTCGCGCTATCGTGAATGAAGAAACAGCCGCTCGAAGGAAAGACTGTGAATCGTCCACAAATATAAGCTTACATTTCTGACATTTTTCTTTAGGCCTCAGTCTTCTGTTCATTTAAGCTCATTTTACCAAATAAAGAAAGTCACAGAGATCATTTTTAAAAGCCATTCATGTGTTCAAGTTCAGCCTTATACGCGCAACTCATCAAATTTTTAAAAACAAAGTTGAAAGGAAAACGTAACCCACAAACCTGCTATTGAATGAGAGCATCTCAAACAGCTCAAAGCCAGGGGTATTTGTTCGCTTTCTTCTCCACTCTCCCTTTCAAAAAATTTCTGGTTCTATATTGTTCTTTCCTTTTGCTGAAGAGGCCGTGAAGGACAGAGACTTCAACCACCAAAAGCTTCAACCATGTGCAGTTTGTTTTGAATTCTTCGTAAAACTGATCCAAATTTAAACTTAACCAATTTTTGAGAAACGCTTTTACCGACTGCAATTTTCGTTTGTTGTCAGCTTGATATGTAGGTTAACTGAGCAGTTTGAAATTTTTTGTTTGCCCGAGAAGCTACTAACTCGCCGCAGTCCAAGAAAAATTTTGGTGTGTCGCTTTGTCAGATTTTTGAATGAACATTTTCGCGCGGTTTATCGCGCTTTTGACTTCATGTAAGCCGGACGAGATTCAAGATATACTATCTCAAAAGTCTGGCTGTACCACAAAATATAGGTTTTAAAACTCACAAAAACTCGTTTTTTATTCAAATCGCCATTTTTTGTCTTTTTCCTCAGGAGTAGTTGGAATTTTCGTGGCAGATTTCCAGCTGTTAGCACAGGCCATTTCCTAGTTGCCTTTCGCATCTTTTTATCTGAAGATTGAAATATTTCCAATAAGGGAGAAAAAACAACAACAAAAGAATAGTGCGTGGTATGCTTTACATAATTGCTGTTCCGTGGCTAAAGGGTGACATAGGAGTGCACCTACGTCTTCGTCTACTTGCGCTAGTAAGTCTTCAATTATCCTCTTTTGAACAAGAGAAAGATTATTATTCTTCGTCTCTTTCTTTATGGTAATGAGGAACAAAAAATTAATAGCCTCGTTTCAGTTAACTTGAAATTCCAAAGATTTTGATTACATCTGGGAAACAACCTTGTAAGTAGATTCCTGTCTCCGTAGTAGAAAAGGGTCGGATATGTGTAAAAAAACCAACATATGTATGCCAGACGGACCTATCTATTCCAAGGTGTGACATTTTGTTCATACTATACGGAGTGTAAACTGGTTTCTCTGTTGTACGCTGACGAACTTGTGATCGAAGTTGATCTAAAATGGCTGAAAATGACTGAATATGATCTATAAAACGTCGTTTTGATAGCTCATCTTAAGGTAGGAGAAATAGTATGATCGTCATTTATATAGGGAATAGTTCTTAATTTGCTCTTGTCGACATTTTCCGCACGAAACCATCTATATTGAGGCCGTCACGATGAAAAGCAAATGTAATAAATTTTACGCTATCTTTCACGGCAAACATTTATTTTAGAAGTAAGCTTATGTAAGCTTAAATAGGAATCAACCTCTTTTGCTACAGTATATTTAGATCAATCCAGCAAAATTTACCATGATGTGTAAGATTGAACTCTGTTCCATGAGGCAGTGCATTACTGCACCTGGGAGTACAAGACTGGATTAATTTATTGTATATAAAATAGGTACTTGAAATTTAACAGGGGAATGTCAAAATAAAAATGTCAAGCGGTCAGTCTATAGTGCAGACGGCAGACCAAGGGTAAAATGCAGACTGCAAACTACAGACTTGTGAGTGGAATCGTGTTTATCACTTCCACTGAGCAGGACTTAAAAAACCTTGAATTCCAGTTTGCCCTTGGGAGAAGTAGCTCTAAAATTTTGCTTGCCCTGGACAACTCTTAGTTTGCTCTGATAATGATTTAATTGGCAGACGACTTACCTGATCCCTTGCCCATCGAGCAAGTGAGAGTGAAAAATTACTTGGCTTGAAAGAGAATCTACCTGTCCCGGACAACCAGACGGCACTTTTTTCTAGCCCTGAAACAGGCTAACCGAAGCATTATTTAGGCTAACCTGAGTGATATTCAGGCTAACTGGAGTGATATTCAGGCTAACCAGAGTGATATTCACGCTAACCAGAGTGATATTCAGGCTAACCAGGATGATATTAAGGCTAACCAGAGTGATATTCAGGTGATACTTGTATAGCTATATAGCCCAATAAGGGAGTACCCCTCCTACTTCACAACTTTGTGTCAGCCTTGCAAAAGCAATTTTCTTTTCTTTGATTAAGCTTAAAATGTCTCAATTACCTGAGTATCTGAGGTACTGCGAGTACCTGAGGTACTGTACTCGCAAGTTTTTGAAGTTACTGTTGCAATGATATCATAGGTGACAATAAACATGTGTGAAATTCCTTCATTAGATATTTGCACGGTCCTCATGCTTCAAATTAGATATGGACCTGTTCTGTAATGGAGATCAGTTACCAACCTTTTCCGAGCCATGGAATTTCAGTGACACTGTCTTGGTGGCAGAGGACAAAAGATTTCATGTTCATAAATCCATTCTGGCCATCAGTTCTCCTGTGTTTAACACAATGTTCCAGTCTGGCTTTAAAGAGGCAACGTCAACTGAAATACCTCTTCCTGGGAAGAAGGCGGAAAAGATTTATGAACTACTGTGTATGATCTATCCATTTCCTGTGCAGATTTCAGGTAGGGCATTTGTTTTAGGAGCAAACCAGGGTAACATTCAATCATTATTGATAAACATACACATGTATGTACAAGCACACGTACGCCCAGCTACAACAGCAGCATAGCATTTGACTGAGATTTTTATGAGCAAATAATCAAGGACATGCAGGTACCATAGACTGCTGCTTATAAGCGCTCCTGCATATAAGCCCCTCTGTCTAGAAGCCCATCCAAAATCCTTTACGGAGTTGTATAAGTTCAGGGCTTATAAGCAGCAGTTTATGGTAATTATGTGCCTCTAAAGGCCAGTGGCAAATACCTTACTGCACCTTTTTTTCATCTACCTGATGTTTTTACAGTGTATAAATAGTGATTTAAGATTAAAGATCAAAGATTTAAAGATTTTTAATAATACAGGGACCCTGCTCAGTCAACAGTTTCTAAGTTTTTTCACTGTTATTAACCATCATAGCGGACCTCTCAGAAAACAGTTATGTGTTTAAACAGATTCAAATATCATGTCTGTGGATTGTGATTGGTAAAGTTTCAGTCCATTTTGTTGGGTTTCTGTTAGGATGATTGGCAGCACAATTCTTAGTTAGGTTTTGAACTTCAGAGGTTATGTGTTATTGAAAGGTGCAGTAATATTGGTTATTTTTTTATGGAGAGCCTTTTTCTTTAAGTGTTTATCAAACAATGATGAAATAGTGAGACAAACTAATATCAATGGCAGGACTTGAGCACTCAAGTCAGCCCTTCATTAATTTTCCTTATGTTATTATTTTTATATTTTGGTTTGTGTTGTCCAAACCACAAAATGAAAGCTATCCTCGAGCAAACTGAGTGGAACTGACTGCAAGAACACAGAGAATGTGTTAACTAAAATATATAGTGAGTTAACCTGGTCTCAGTCATTGTTCCCTCAAATGAAATGTCACGACGAGTCCTGGCTCAAATCCTGACTTGGTATTTAGGTATCCTCAAAAAAAGCTGAGATGACTAGAACTAATTTACAGTGGGACCCCTGCAATTTGAATTCAGTTATTTTGAACTCCCCGTTATTTCGAACTCAAAGTCATTTTCCCTGGATATGCACTCTTGGTTATTTTGAACTCCTGCTACATTGACCTGTTTTTCGTTTCCGTCTAAGAGTTTGAAATAGCAGGGTTCAGCTGTACTTGAATCAAATGCTACAATAAACATAAACCCTTAATTGAGCACAACCAATGATCTATTCAGCAACCCTGACTGAAACATAATTCTTTATTGTACTCAGCCTTTGTAATTGGTAGGATGTAAATAAATGTATTGTAAATTTAATTTATTGTTATTAAGTGAAACAATAATAATTGTTATCAGCTGGTGATACAGAAGTCTGGTCTATTCAACGGACCAGACTTGACAACATCATCAACTGACAAACACTATTCACTTGAATCTGAAGATGACTTCTGCTCAGGTTTTCGAAACATCAGTCACCAACAACAGTTCTTTTCAGAACTACCCTCACCCTGACGATCACACAAGATGAACCACTGATACTCGTGGGCTCAAACCATTTACTACATGTAATATAGTTATTCTAAAAAATAGAAAAAAAATCGAAAAAAGTCTTGTTTTAGCAGACGAGTTATATGATAATTCAGTAGGGATGAGCAAAAAAAACTCATAAGATGCCTGACACCACTGATAAATTAGATATAGGGCTCAAAAGGCTCTTAAAAGTGAGAAATATTCGCTGGTAATCTAAACGTTTCGGGCTTGGCTTACTGAAGAAGGGCTAAGCCCGAAACGTTGATTACCAGCAGATATTTGACACTTTTAAGAGCCTTTTGAGCCTTATATCTAAGTTATATGATAGGCCATTTCTGAATTACGTTAGCCTCTTTCTCAAAGCGAGTCTTGATGCCCATCCTTTCATATGAAGATGAGATTTCATTCACCTGCAAATTAAGCTCATTTTCATATGAATGATTGTGCACCAGGCCTCGCTTTGATAGAGAGGCTTACAGCAACTCAGAAATGGGCTATTAAAAGGGGCAGTTAAGAGACTACAATTTTACGTATTTTTTAAGCTGAAAATAAGGACATCATTTTCCCTTCCAAGGGCGCCAGATCCATGATCATGATCTATCAGAAAACAGGCAATAATCCGAGAAACAGTCAGATTTGTAGATTGCCAAATCTACAAATCTGACATGGCGAATCTTGAAATGATTAGCCTAATGTTTTTTCTTAGTTCGTCGTTTACAATCCTTGTCAATCTTCTCCGTCCTTAACCATCCTTGTTTCTTTATGGTTTATTATTATCTCTTTGAAGTTTTTAGACTATCTTAGTAAACTTTTATTGTCAGGTTTTCTTCAATTAAAGGTAGTTTTGCATGCGGCCAAAATAATTGAAAATATCGTGACTGAGCTCCTTTAAGTAATAATAAAATGCAAGCTAAGGTTTTCTTCAAGAAAATAGTCACTAATGTTAGGTGGAGGAAGAATGTCAGATAACCAGTCAAGATAATTAAACTTAAATGGATTAAGCTTATAAAGAGACGTCCTGTACTTTGACTGTGTAGAAGCTTTTTTTGGTGAAATCTACTTTTTGTTTTAACTGAATTGTTACAGATCAACATGATGTGAGAAGCTTGCTCGAGTTATCCCGAGAATACCAAATCACAAAGCTGGCAACTCGCTGTGAAGAGCGCCTTCTTCAGAAGCAAAGTTCCGTCGAACTTGTAGTCTTGGCGCAAGAATTTTCACTCAAACGGCTCCTGGAAAAATGTCTGGCTTCTCTTGGCAGAATGAACCTCCAAGATCTGAAGAACTGTCCCGGTTTTGACAACATTGAAGCCGAGAATCTGGTTTGCCTCTTGAACAACCACCTTCGTTGGCTGAAAGAGCAGCACGCCCGA
>Ga0126338_10001027_pt1:0-7500 | contig 17155 bp, 8 predicted proteins | sample OrbCmetagenome_2_FD_92529 | JGI IMG/M metagenome (GOLD analysis project Ga0126338, IMG submission 92529) | Coral microbial communities from Petempiche,Puerto Morelos, Mexico - Orbicella C C metagenome | ecosystem: Host-associated > Invertebrates > Cnidaria > Coral | place... | reverse complement strand
TGGCAACCAGATCGCCATCAAACAAAACAATGGTTGTGCACGTGCGTTATAAATCTTTGCACATTTCTTCGCAGTCCTCTGCACAAGACTAAGTTCTGCATATTTTGGAGAACGCGAACGACAGCGGCTAATTTTTCGAATTTTCATTTGGAATTGAAATCTGGCGTTACATATTTAGCTTGAGCAAGTTCTGAGGTCAGTAGGCGCACTGAACAGATCGCAGTTCGAAGGTAAAATATAAATTCATTTTTTATTAGGCGTTGTCCTCGGGGTCACCGTTGTCATTGCTTAAAAACGCTTAGCTGTTACGGAAAGTTCCGGTTACTCGTTTTCAATTTTCAGTGTGTTTGCTATCATTTTAATTCACTTGTCACAAACTTGTCACGTTAATGTCTATTCAAACTGTGCCAATTAACTTAGGAGTTATTTATCTACTTTTCAAAAGGACTTAAGTCAAATGTATAAAACATTATGTATTATTTGTTTTAATTTACCTGTGGAAAATTACTTTGTATTGTTTTAATCAACAATAGCTTAAAAGGGTGTGCATTTTCTCTCACTTAACATTTTTAAATCTCTATTTTAAGGTGTCACTGCCTTAGCCCACTGTCATATTTCGCACACCTCGCATTATTGGCCGTCAAATAACAAAAAAGAAAATAACAGGTTATTATCATTCTGTGGCCTCTCGGAAGCTATGCTGTTTTTGAATATTTAATGACCCATGTCAGCTGCCTGCAGACGTCATTTCCATATTCTAGCAAAGATACAAATCCTGATCCGCTCGGCTGAAGATATTTGGAGTTATCAACAAAGACCTGAAGGTGGGGAATTCTAAACCTGTGTTATTTTCCTTTGAAGTTGCTATCGGCTAACAGGTTAACTGTAAAATCATTTTTTTTGTCTATGTGTGGTTACATTTACGGTCAAAGTTCCTGATCAGTTTGCTGGTAGCTGCATAGAAACTAACATGCCTGTCGGTTCAAAAATGAATTTTATTCCTTTATTGAAATTTCGCGTGGTAATCACAATGTCGAAAGTTGCATTTGTTCGGATCAAGGTAAAATTGAAAGTGTTCCACGCCTGTTAAAATTTCGAGCGTATTTTATTCAGAATGATCTTCGTCATGCAAACACTGTTTGGGTGTGATCGACCAACGGAAGCCGTCGACTATAAAATAAATTTAAATCAAAATGATCTTTTATATTTTTCATTGTATTCATAAAGAAAATGTCGGGCGTTGAGGTCACTTCAAATCCTTACATTCACTTTCAACCTCCTTAAAAGTTCCTTTCCTTCCACTTTTTCCAGATGTAGTCTATCCAAGCTTTCGTTTCGGCAAATTTTACATAAATGTTGTGGTTATAATGTGTGACCAATATGAATTTTATGAACCTTTGCAATTGATGGATTAATGTAAGAGGTTGATCCAAAACTTTTTATGACTTTCGCACATTTATAGAAAACCACAGCTAAAACTGAAACTCGACTAAAATTCAAAAGTGGCCTCGGATTCATATACAGCTTGAGCCCGTTGTAAAATGCGCTGAATTCTGCCGAATTTTGGCTAGTTAATTTAACGGCTGGGTGAAAGCTGTCAACATTTTTCACTCACTTATTTTAAAATACTTAAGTTTGTGCTTTTTTGAAATAAATTTAAGCTCAGTATTTTCGATCCACTCATGGAAGGTCAAAGACGATTGATAAAAAAAATATATTCAACAGAAAAGAAAATATATCAAGGCAAGTCATGCTCTTTTCTGATTCCTTGAGACCAACTGGAGCGAATATCAAAACAAAAGTTAGGTGGTGTTTAAAGCGAGAGACTGGTAGGGTTAATTGTGGACAATTCGTCGACAGCAAAGAGTTCTCAATAAAAAAAAGCCACTATGTGAAGGAAGTTCTCAATATTATATATAAAAAAAGAACTGTAAAAAAATTGTTTTGGAATGGAAAAATACCCCGTAGTTCTCGTTTAAAACAATTCTCGACAAACTATTTTTCCACATCTCTGAGGCAGTAGTTGAAAACTAAACAACGACAAACTAACATCAGTGTTCATTACCAGCGGCTTCAGCTGAAAAGCATACAGCTATCACCTGCACAGCGAGCGGTAGTTACCAAGATCTCACAGAAAAATTTACTTGTCGATACATTTAACCTGTAGCAAGGGAAAAAGTAAGCCTCTAACGAGCACTAAATTGTCCACTTGTTTAAGCAGTAAAGTGAAATAAACAGCGACCTAAAGGAGGTGGACACCTGATGACAAATTATATCACGTAGTATACTTATTAGTATAGCAGCACTGCCAAGCATATGGTCTTAACGCTTAACAGTTAGCCTAGCTAGCACTCCGGTTAGCGTAAAAGCTCTATGGGCAGCCTAAATAGCACTATTGTTAGCCTAATTTACCTTAGAAAGCTTGCGGTTAGCCTACATATTATTGGGCTTAGCTTTAAGCCATCGATGGCCCTGAGGTTCTCGCTTGGTATTTCAACGACCTGGGTCCAATCCATCTTAAGGTCATTTTTTATTTAACTCGACAAAAGTGCAAACTGTAATCGATAACTCAAGTGTTAAATTTAAAGACGTTTCGCACAGGGAACCTCCAGGAGGTCGATGCCATATGTAAATTGTATCAGCTACAGTCGAACCTCGGTTGCGACCACCTCTCGTTAGCGAACGCGGCCACTTTTAGATCTTAAAGTTTTTCAATTTCCTTTAGTTTTTAACCTCTCGTAAGCGACCACTTGACAGATAATAGAGCGAAATTGGATAATATGGTGTTATAACATTATTGCATTCCTGGATAGTACAAGATACAGAAATTTCTCAATAGGAAGTACAGGATTTTTTCTTGAAATTGACTTTTCATATGAATAAAACATTTAAAACACGGGGTAAATCTCTCCAGTTACCATATGCTAATGAGGCAAAATTTTTGCCCAATATGGTAAGCTCTCGTAAGCAACCACCTCCCGCAAACGACCAGCTAGGCTTGACATTTTGGGTGGTCGCTTACGAGAAGTTCAACTGAATTTTTAAAAGTTGTCTTAAATTAACTCTCTAGTCTTTCGAGGTCATAGCTGTATTAAATTAATATTGTTATTTTTTTCAGTTAGCTAGACACTGGTATGGATATAAAGGACATTCTGTTGTGGCATGACGTCAAAGTGTCCGCCATTGTGTTTGTCAGCGGCTTTGTTCTCCTTGTCTGCCTGACACAGTTCAGTGTAGTCAGCGTTTTCACCAACATAGCGCTGGTCTGCCTCGCTCCGATGTTGGCCCTACGACTTTTGTTAACTGCAAGATCAGCGTTTCTGAGAAGCGAATTTGAACACCCGCTCAAGTATGCCTTGCCGGTTCCTTGCGTTTTAAATATGGAAGAGTATATTCCTTTTAACAAGCTTATTCATATATTTGCTACACATGATTTAGCTCTTTTTGCTGGGTAAGAAACTTGTACCCCCGCGGTTTTGGGAGCGGACTTTGCCGTCATTTGATAATGTCACACTAATGTCTCCTCAATTTTCGGAACACTTACTAGAGTTGGAGCCATTTTTTAATTGCATGATAGAACTCGTAAACTTAATAGGAGCGCTTCAACGTAGGAAGATTTGTTCGCCCAACTTGTGAAACTGTGACCAGACATTTTTTTTCTTTCCTCTCGAAAAGGTCAGTGGCCACTAATGATAAGTAAAAGTGGTCTGTGATTTTCTTGTCACATGTTACAACTAAATCAGCACATTACAAAGCCGAAGACACGGGGGGAGAGTCTCATAAACTAGATGCTAAAACATTTCCTCATATTACAGAAACATTTACACTTTTTAGAGCTGGCCATGACTAGAGTATTGCCTAGTTCCTGTACGGCTTTCTCTCAGGCCTTCACGGTCAATCGATTTCGATGACCTATCGTCCGAGACGGGGAGTAACACAAACTTTCGCCTCGGGCCACGTGACCTGAAAACGATTGACCGAAGCGAAATATCGAGGCCTAGGAGCTAGGTAAACTAGAATTTACAGCAAAACTCAGTGTATAATGAAGGAAAAAACCTAACCTCTTCCGAGATTGACTGCATTCACTTTATCACCAATAAGTAATGAACTCCCAACTACAAAGATAATAGTTTCAGTCGTTATAGGTCAGATGATTTTTCTATGCAAACTCACTCAGATAAATCGAATATTTAAATATTCTTTCTTGAAGTGCGCGCGTGTCATTCTCCAAAACTGAAGCAACACAACTTCCGAAAAAAATTGAGTCATATGATAATTATCGCAACTACGTTTTGTTTGAATTGCAGATCATATTTATCGAAGGACATTGAAGTATCTAAGGATAAGGTAAGTATCAGTGGTTTATAATTCCGTAAATGTGTGTTCTATTTGGAATACTTGTTTTTCAAATTCAAGTGAGAAAGTAACATGCAAATAAAAAACACTGATCGTAAGTAGAAATTTTGCAGATTAAACAATGTTAACCAGTGTAGCAAGAAATGGAACACTCGACTGGGGGAGGGAGGGGGGAGGGGTAAGGCACCAGTGGTTGAATTTTGTGGTGATGGTTTTCTTTTCAAAATCCCAAAACAGGCTGACCAACTCGGTGAAAAAGTTGCTGAGTTTGCTGCTTCCATGACTACAAAGCTGAGAGGACTTTTCTTGGTCGATGACTTATCTGACTCTCTGAAGGTAGGATGCCCTGAGGGAGGGAGCTAATCTACAAAGTTTTATACCGGGGAGGCTCGCCCCGAGATCCAACCCAAACCTTTTGTATACCAGTTTGTCAGAAAACGTACCCCTTTCACGTACCTTTAATCAAAAAAGGTAACCACATTCACATGCTTTCATAACCGTCCTGTTATGAATAAATCGCCAGGGTTTCTCAAACGCTAGACAACCTGCAGGTCATAAAAAAACTGGGACTCACAGAAGCTCTGGCTAATTAACTAAGACTCCCACTACTTTACCCTACTAAGTTATTAATTTCTCTACTTTACTGCCGTGTTCGCTCATGCCACTTAGTCAAGCGCTCTGACTCACGCATGCATAGTGACTGCACTCGCACTCACACAGCGTACACGCGCGCACGAGCTGACGCGAAAGTGAGTTCGTGTCAGAAATTTCGCGCGTTGCATAAATGCTGCCTCCCCAGGTCCCTCTCTACAATAAACATAATTCTCGATACAAAATAGAGGAGTTTTGGATGAAATTATTTTCAGAGGATTTTAACTCCGTAAAAAAAATGAAAACGTTTCTAACTTATCAGAAAATTAGGTACTTTCCCATCCAATCAAGTAACGTAATGATTTTCTAATTTCACAGTTGTTGGTAGGCTTGTACGTTCTCTCTTACGTGGCTCAGTGGTTCAGCGGCATAACGCTGATTTTCATGGGTAAGTAATTAGAGAGTTCTGAAACATAATTTTGTCTTGCGGATAAAAGGCTAGTACAATCCAGCACTCACCTGGGACAGAAACAACAAGTCTACATCGGGCCTGGATGTACTATACCTCTGCAGCTCAATTTCAGTTTCCGTAGCATGGAGGGACTAAAGGGTGGCACACGGAGACATGTAAGAGAGACTTTTGTCTCCGCAACATGTTGCATGAAATTCAGCAGTTTTGAATTCGTGCGTAATGAAGCAGGGACAAAATGACCTCCATTTTTTAATGTCGCATCATGTACACTGCTCTTGCAAACTGTCACCGCTACCACATAAGAATGAACCAATATCCGCTTGCGTACTGTCCCTGCAACATACGTCCTATGCGTATACACGAAGGGGCTTGTCCCAGCTTCACGTTCCCGCAACATGTCCCCTAGTGTGTGCCGACCCTTTCTTAACGAGTCTTTCCTTGGCTTGCAGCATTCATTGGAGCTTTCACCATTCCAAAGATTTACGACATGTACAGGGTAAGTATTCAAACTTTTTTGCTGCTGTGACAATGAAGAAAATCTAATTAATTTCTCCTTTAATGCAACAAAAATGCGATATGCCAGGCATAAATGTAACTAAGTTGACTCGTTTCTTTTTCAACAATAATTTTTTTTTTCTACGTGGAATCAAGCCATAGTGTTTAGGTTTTATTTAAACATAGAGAATGTATAACTAAAGTTAATATTGACAAAACCTTGTTGAGACTAGAGGTCACTTTTGTACTCTTATAAGGATATATTTACTTAATTAAAAGAAGGGAAAACGTTTATCCCTCGGCGGCCTCCACCTATTCAATGCTAGGTCAAGAGGGTATCAGTAGAGTTTTCCATAAGTTTAAAAACTGTAGACAACTTTAAGAAGGCCGGAAGCTATTAAAGTTCACCTAATTGACGTGCGAATGCCATAGGTATCCAATTACTGTACATACAGGTATCAAATAAGCCATTTCCAAGTTTCTTTTTACCTCTGTTTCAAACTGAGTCCTGGCGCACAACCTTTCATACGGAAATGTGCTTGATTTGCAAAGCAATGAACGTGCAAGAAAACCACATTTCAATATGAGAGGTTGTACACCAAGACTCGTTTTGAAACAGGTAAAAAGCAACTGGGACATGGCTTATTGATACCTGTAATTGGATAAGGTAAGAGCAACTCGAAAATACCCTGGGCGCCAGAGTTTTTTTCTTGCGCGGTTTCCATTGCCGGTCATGTCTCTATTGTGACCCGCGCGGCTTCGCCTCTCGCGGTTTCGCCTCTCGTGCCAGAGGCCTTCGGCTGCCGAAGCGAAGCGAAATATTTCCGTCCAGCGCGCGTGAGAAAAAAACCTCTGGTACGGAAATGGCTTATTACAAAAAGTTAAAATTGATTCCTGAAGTTGGACACCCACGTGACCGCGCACCGATTCATTGGCCAATAGGCGCGTGGAGAACCAATCACGATCGAGAATTTTGTTATAGCTACGATTATGGTACTATAATAATCACGTATATGAACTAAAGTACATGTTTCTGCTTTAATTTCTAGACGGAGATTGATTCGTGTGTGGGAAAAATAAAGAGTGCTGTAGAGGACGCCACTGGCAAGTAAGTGCTTCTAAACAGTGAAGAGAAAGTTAACAAGGACAACTTTTTCTACCTACCTGAACGCAAGATACAAAGACTAAACTGCAAAGTTGTGGCTGAAACGGAGATTAGTCCACAGTCATTCTTTCAATAACGACAGCGAAGGTCTTGCGAGGTCCCAAAGGGTCCTAAAGAAACGAATACTCCATATTCACCACAAGAACCAAAGCCTTTGATTTTTATGCTGAATATACAGTATAGATACTGCGTTTAGTTGAGCAATAAAGTAAACTTTTTGCGTCCCAACAATAGTGTAGCGCGGATTAACCCTCGTACGTATAAGCTAACTCATACCTTCACCGTGGTACATGGGGGGGGGGGGGGGGGGGGGACTTGGGAAGGACCCCCCCTGGGGGGGAACAGCGAAATTACTTTGAATTGGTTAGCTAGCCTGGAGCTTTTCACCAAAAATGACACAATTTTTTTTGTTTGGTTCCCA
>Ga0126338_10001026_pt1 | contig 17159 bp, 13 predicted proteins | sample OrbCmetagenome_2_FD_92529 | JGI IMG/M metagenome (GOLD analysis project Ga0126338, IMG submission 92529) | Coral microbial communities from Petempiche,Puerto Morelos, Mexico - Orbicella C C metagenome | ecosystem: Host-associated > Invertebrates > Cnidaria > Coral | place: Petempiche,Puerto... | reverse complement strand
CAAAACCAAGATGGTGGCCCCAGCGCTAAGATACGAATCGAATTGAACTGAAAGTTATATTTTTGTGAATCACTTATGTAGACCATTCATCTGAGAAAGTTTGAGGAATTTGATTTTTTCTGGTCTAAATGGCCATAGTTGAAATTTACGGAGGGCGCCTCTTAAGTGTTTTTTGCTTTCTTTTTGTTATATTTATTTCCCCGTATCACCACAATGCTATTCATGCCATAGAAAAGGATCAAATCGCCTTTTAAGATTACATATTGGTGACTAAAAATACTTGTGTAAATCAATAAAATAATACGTTTGAAGTCGAACTTTTACGTCTGTAATTATCTATCGTATTTGTTTAATGCACAAAGTAGTAAAAGTATTCCAACTAGAACAAGATTTGAAATTCAAATATCTCAAGTTTTTTTCTTTCCGCAATGCAAGCTAGCCAAGCGAGTTGTTCAGAGTTTATTTTTCCAAGTTGTTTTTATTTGGCGTTATCCAATTCTGTTTACATTGTTCGTTGCGAAGACCAAAAAGTCTTGCGTCATATTAGTTGTTTTGTATATTGCATTTCGTTATGCCCTAGTTAATATCTCTCCATTCTCAGGAAAATCATTAAACATTGTTTTAAAATCTGCTTATGATCGTGGGAACTAGATTTTTCTGAATTAAAAGAAAAGAGTGTTACCTCACAAGGTATACACAATTTCGAACATTTCTTACTGGGAATTTCTGTTTCATTTAGTTTTCCTCTCTGAATACCCAGAATTTTTGGCCCCATGGTTGTCAATTCGAAACTTCAAAAACTTTAGGATTTTCAGAAACTTTATGAGGAATTCTTTTACCATTTTTTCACCGGTTGAAGGTAACAGTCTGTTTTCAAACTAGGTACAACTAAATGAAAGAGAATAGGCAAATAATTCTGACTGACAATCGAGCTTTTTATGTGCAACAGTATTATTAGTTTTATCACAGTAATAATTTGCATGGTCGGAATCCGACAGAACTAAGAGAAAGCCCCTCCTACAAATTCGACAATAAGCAGCATTACTCACAAAAAAATGTTCGCTTGAAATGCTTCTAATGAGGGGAAGTAAAGATATGACTTCACCAAAAAGAATACAAACTAGGGAAATTCACGTTTGAGCATGCATACTTCAAGTGAGTAAGGCATTTTTTACGAATTTTACAGCATGTTCCAATACAAAAAATTAGGAACTTATCTATTTGCAGTGTTGACCCATTATCCAATAGTTGAATTTACGAAGGAAATTCATGCAATGACAAAATGTTTTATCAAATTCATGAAGATATGAAGAGATAATCCAAGTAGAACGACTGATGAAATATGAGTTCCGTGGTTTTTCATTTACTTCCGATAAATTTGACGATAGGGTAAAATGTCATTGATGACACTTGGATGAGCTGAAATTGAGCCTATTTCAAAATCAGTTGTAAAAGTAATAGAATGTCAGTGTAATTTCATAAACCTACGTGAAGCGTAAGTTTCCTTAAGAACTCGTACTTCTATCGAGATACAATTAGAGTTATGAGTAAAAAGTGCCGGGAAAAAAGCCAGCGACCAAGTAAAGAAACTTTGGAGCAAAAGAGAAGAGCCAACATTAAACGTAACCCACATACGTATGATTTCTTGTCCAAGCCAGGGTGCATTGCTGGCAGGTGACCGCAACTCCTGGTCTTCTGACTTCAGTACTAGTTAGACTTCATGGAGTGAAAAAAAAAAAAAAAAAGAGTTATGGCCAGTATGTCCGCATATCTACTAGTCTTGACAATTTGAACCGAACATTTTCAAAAGATGTAAGCATTTCGGATTCTATTGGATTGAAAGTTATGATTTTAATAGTCTATGGATGTGTTGTTTGCTCGAATGTTTTGATTTATGTTGTTTGTATGTTGTTGCGTTGTTGCGTTTCTAATATAATCATAAAAAATGTATATATCCTTGCCAATATAGAATAAAAAAATTGTCATGGTCATTAGAGTAAAAGAACTGGGACACATTTTCGAATTCTTTAACCTGTGAACATGATGCATATATTTTTAATTTAAATCCTCATTACGCTATGCATCGATTTTGTTTCATTTCTAAAAGATCAGATTTTAAGAGCATTTCAAAATGTTGAAAACTTCGTAATTTTCTGAAAAAAAAGCATGATTTCGAAAAAGGAATGCATAGCTATGTTTCCAACCTTGGCTTTAATCGAAATTCGTCGAAAAAGGCTTGATTTAATGAAAAACCGCGTTTCCTATAGCATTTAAAGAATCCGGAAGTGCGCCCGATATATATTGGAAGTTACCCTATCTTTGCGTGCGCAATTTACACCACCAGCGCACTTCGGTAAGATCAAACAAAGCCACACGGAGTTAGTTTTTCTCTTTCTATTGCTCTTGTTTGTCTGTCTTTCTCTTATTTTGTCTTTGCTTGTACTTTTTTTGCTTTGTATTTTGTGAAACACAAAGAAAAACGTCTAAAATGTAAGCGAATTTGCAAGTTTTTGAGTTGTTATTATTTTCTTCGCTCAGGCTGACGTAAGTAACCGGAAGTGAAATTTCACCTCCTTAACAACGCGCGCGAGCGCGCGCATGAATCGGTTAATGGGCCCTTAAGCTTTTGACACTGGGTTGAGGTGAAGGTCATTTCAAATATTTCATTGTTAACTGAACAAAAATTGTTGAGATTTAGGGCGCTGTCTATTCAACCAAAAGTCACCAAACTTTCGAATCAATGGGAAAATGGTACAAAATTTTCTTCGAAAGTTTTCTGAAAATCCTAAATTTGCTGAATTTCTTAATTACAAACCATGCGGCCCAAAATTCTGGATATTCAGAGAGGAAACCAATTGAAACAGAAATTCTCAATGAGAAATGTTCGAAAGTTGTGTATACCTCGTGAAGTAATACTCTTTTCTTGTAATTCACGTAGATCTAATTCCCACGGTCATAAGCAGCTTTTTAAACAGTGTTCTATGATTTTCCTGAGAATGGAGCGATATTAGGACCTCTCGAAATGCATATAAAATATAAAAAAAAGACTAACATGACTCTAGTATGACACATCAGACAATGTAAACGGAACTTGAAAACGGCAACTGAATGAACACAACTTAAAAACGTCAACTTTGAGCAACTCAGTTGGCTAGCTTGAGGAGAGAAGAAAAAAGTGTTGCTTAGGATGTTTTAATATTCCATCTTATTCTAGTTAAAATACTTTAACTACTTTGTGCATTAAAGAAATACGATAGATAATATTACAGACGTAAAATTTCGACTTCAAACGTATTTTTTATTGATTTACCTGCGTATTCTTAGTCACCAATATGCAATCTTAAAAGGCGATTTGATCGTTTTCTGTGGCATAAATAGCACTGAGGTGATAAGGGGAAAAAAATATATAACGAAAACAAAAAACAAAAACAAAAACACTAAAGAAGCAGGAGAAGTGATAATTATGAGGAAGGGTGTGACTAAATCTTTGCAAAAAGTGGAAATCCATGTTTTGTTTCCAGCATCGCCCAAGATATTAGCTATAACAGCAAAAGTACTTCAAGAAATATAATCCATTGAAACGTTGATTAACATTAGCATTTATTTCTATTTAACAACTGCCCGACAGCTCACAAACTTTTATTTATGAATTACTATTATGTTTACCAGGATAGTGTCATTTCAAATCTCTTCCCCTGACCAGGCCTGAATTATACCCAGGTTAACCACGGAATACACGACCAATTTTGCGTCCGATACGTCGAACTGTGCGTCCTATACGTCGAACTGTACGTGGAACATGTCGAATTATGCGTCGTGCTGTACGACCAATGCGACCAACGCCTATAAAAGGGTCGGAAGACCTTTCAATGGCAGTATTGCCTTCTTCGTCTTCTACTTGGTCTTCGTCTCTGTTGTTATCATCTTCATCACCAAAGACATCTTCATCATTCTCTGCATCTTCCGTGTCCATCCCATAGTCACTGCAATCATAATATCAAATTTCAAAATCTCGCAATTATGAGCAAGTCTTACTATGGACAAAACAGTCTGTTAATTGTTTTTACGATACCAAATTATGTTTTAAGCGTCTGATGTAAAACTCGTGTCCAGCGTTTGAAATATAATGGTAGAAAAACAAATTGATAAAATGCACTTCCACATGTTACTCGCTGAGCCTTGTTTTAAACGTGTATTAATGCCTAACTCAAATTTCCTCCGTATTAATGCTACCGTTTTCCCCTTTTTACCATTAGCATCATACCTTTTCAGATCCTCTCGTTCAAAGTCATCCGCTAACTCATCTGCAATGTCCTTCAGCTCGCTGTTTTTTGACCCCAAATCATCATCGCCGAAAGGAACTGCAAAACCCACAGCTAGGACGAAGCCAACTACAACTAATAAGAGAATTGCCTTCATTCTTGATAGCTTGTTGCGACTAATAAAAAGTGCGGAGAATTGCTCCTTTTAAACATAACTAGGCGAATAATATTGTGAGGCTGCTTTCTTCCACGTCATCATATTTTTTGTTAGTATAATTTCAGAGCTGATAAAAGAGTTTCCAGCAATCATACTGATTGAGTAGTTCCTTATATGACGCTACATTCACCGCGCCAGGCGGTGAACTTGCTTTCTTCCACGTCTGATATTTAATGCAGTACACCATTTTTTCATAAAAATACATTTTTTGTAATTAATCCTCCAATATGTTCTAAAACGGAAATGTCGCAGATTTAATCGAAGAATATTAACAGAAATATTTTCACTCTAAAATCGGCAGAATAAAAAATCTATTCAGCCTGCGTCGAGAAAAAATTGTTATAAAATAGTGTTTATAATGTTCTTTTAGGTACCACAATTGCTGATTTTCCGTTTGTAGATGGAGATTATAAAAACCACTCACATGCAACATGAAGGGAACGAATTTCATGAACGGATTTCTTTTTTTAATTTGCAAATTTATTTCATTAGACCATTGCAACGGTTATTTCTTTTAAAGATTCTATTTGCACTTCTTGTTCTGTTAGTAGGCTTAGAAGTAGGCCATCTTCATAGGCCGTGTAAATTGTACTGATCCAATTAAACACGCAAAATATACAATTATTATGTAATATTGAACTTTTTCTCAACATTTTACTTGAGTTCTGCACAGTTACTAATGCCAGGGGGCGTTTTGTTTATTTTACATATAACTTTTTTGACTCTATTGCCTTTGTTTCTTGAGGCTCCTTTGGTAGACCAGCAACCAAGTTTGAAAACTCATGCTACCTTTTGAAATTGAGTTGACAGGCCGTTTCTTTACAATACACGTGAATGCTATATACGTAAAACCATCATGTATTGCAGATCTACCTGAATGTCTATCCATTCTCTGTCGTGATGGTTTAAGTTGGGGTAGCTTCAACACCGGAAGGGAGAAGGGACGTGGGTAGCAGGAATGATGCAAATATGACGCAAAGATGGCCAAAGGATGGCGCAAAGATGACGTAAGGATGACTCAGAGATGAGAGCGCTCGCCTCCTACTAATGTGGCCCGGGTTCGATTCCGGCCCGTTGCCATAAGTGGGTTGAGTTTGCTGTTGGTTCTCGCCTTGCTCCGAGGTTTTTCTACGTATTCTCCGTTTTTTCTCCCTCAACAAAAGCAACTTTTCCAAATTCTTATTTGACCAGGATTCAGGACTCGCATGAAAACCCACTGAGCCTAATGTGGCTTCCTTACTAAATAGTGTAATTTAATCTTATTTATGGAAATAATAAATACATCTTATTTTATCTATTGATTTAATTTTACCTATTATTCTCTGGATACACGAGGCGGACGTTTTCCTTTCCATACGAAACACACTATCTAGATGAGCTTAACATGTGGTTCTCCCATAATTTTCCAAACCAGAGGAAACGCGTAGCTCTATGCACAATGTAATTAACACGTTAAGGGCAACACGATGACCCAATTTAGAAAACAACTCAAAAGAACAAAACAGCATATTCACCTAGCAACAAAAGTATAGATACTGAATTTTTAAGCTGCCGCAAAAATATTTGAGTTTGTAGTAATAAGACGTAAGGTTAGAACCCCAATAATTCAAAGACCTACAGACAAAAATAACATTTTGACGTAAGAATAAACTTGACCTTGGGGGTTTATACAATTTACGGGAAAAAATGGCTTTGAAATTTTACAAAGCCAACAGTGACTACCCTACACATGTAGATCTTACACAGGTGTTCTTCTTCTGTATGGTTCTCAGACACAGAGAGGTGCTTACATTATTAGCTTTGTTAAATAACTTTAATATTCGTTTGTTAGTATTAATTGTACGTCTTAAACGCAAATATATAAACATGAACGCTGTTAACCTCGATAGCAGCCGTTCATTTCCAGAAGCAAGCGAAGGGAACGAAACTGCGAGCAAGGGCGAAATTTAGAAGTTTTTTTTTTTTTTTTTTTTTTTTTTGCCCACCTCTCCCCACTTCTCCCAAATTTTTCCTCACCCAAGGCGCTGGTTTGCTCAATCTCCCCGTAGCCTGGAAAATCGAAAGGAAACGTCTGCCACGCAGGTTAGCACGCCGTCAACATTGAAAACGTGCAACGACAATTCATTTTGAGATTTACAATATTCTTGGCTTAAAAAAATGCAACTTTGAGAAAATTTACCCGTCTATCCCGAGCTGTTAGTTTATTACTTATTGTCAATAGAAATTTTTGTTATTTTTAACTTGTTTTGGTGAGAAAATTTCATTTCGTTAAGAAGCTCTCCTGACCACTTCTAGCTGCGTAGCATTAATTCTAGATCTTTTTTATCTGAAGCAAAGCTTGGCCCAATACTTCTCTGTAATCAGCTCTAATCTTGTTTTTGTGTTTGTTTTTGAATGATCTCATCCATGACACAAGTGCCACTAAAAACCTTTCCCGAAATAGATTTTGAGACACGTAGACAATATACGTTTAAACCTTATCGTATTTTTAAATTTCACGAAGACCTTCAGCACGTACCAGTGTGTTTTCAAACTAAGCACATCTTAATGAAAGTGAATAGACCAATAATTCTCACTGACAATCGAGTTTTTATGTGGGACAGTATTCTTAGTATTATCATAGTAATAATTTGCATAACTGAAATACGACAGAATGAAGAGAAAGCCCTAGTCGAATTTCGACAATAAGCAGTATTGCTTCCAAAAAATGGTCACATTAAAATGCTTTTAATGAGAAAAAAATATAGATATGACTTCACCGAAAAAAAAATACGAACAATAGGAAAATCACGTTTGAGCATGTACTTCAAATGAGTAAGGCATTTTTTTTGGAATCTTACAGGAAAGCATGATCCAATATAGAAAATTAGGTGCTTATCTATTTGTAGTGTTGGTCTATTATCCAAATTCACATGTAAGCCTGATCCAATATAACAATTTAGAGCTTATCTTCTTGTAGTGTTGGCCCATTATCCAATACTTAACGTTATTAATGGCATTTACGAGACAAGTAAATTTTATATTTCTACCCGCGTGGTTGGAAGACCGACCTGAGGAATCATAAGACAGCACAGAAAAGTACAGTTCCCCCTTCGCAGCGATTGACAAATATCTATCAGCAACATTTAGTTCGATAGGCAGAAACTGAGTCTTTTTCAAAATATGCTGTCAACGTAAGAAGATTTGAATGTAATTTTGTACACCTACGTGACGCGTGAGCTCGTACGTGCATCGATATAAAGTTAGAGTTTGGAATGATACGTGCCGGGAGAAAAGCCAGCGAACAAGTAAAGGAAACCCTGGAGCAAAGATAACACCAACACAAGATCATATATATTAGAGTGTTAAATGGCTTTAGCCATTTAATTCAAGTGATTAAGATAATAAATCGTGAGCATTTTGGATTTGATTGGATTGAAAATTACATCTATGTTTTTGACACTCGTGAAGAAATAGTCTATGAATACATTTCACTTTTTTGAATGCGTGTTTTTGCTCAAATCTTTTGCTTTATGTTGTTTGGATGTCGCTGCGTTGTTATATTGTTGCGTTTTTTTATGAAATCATAAATAAAAAAGTACATATATCCGTTTTAAGGACGTTCGCGAAAATTTTCCAGTCGATATTTTTTTGAGAATTTCACTGCAGTCAGATAATGAGTTACTTGTGGCAGAAATGCAAAAAAACTGTGGGTCACGGACTTCGTTTCAGAGATAAAGCGTGTGGAAAACAACCCTGATTTTGAAAAATTGACCCACGTAATTCAGCATGGTCTACAGGGGTTAATAGTTTAAATTATCGAAGGTGAGTCAACGGAGGCAAACGATCTTAGCCATATTTTTGTAAAAGTGGGTCTTTTGCGTACATAATTCCAAATGTTACCAACGTTTTCAGAAAACTTAACCCTTCAAGAGGCATTTGAAACCGTCGCACTGATAAACGAAGAGCTAAAAAGAACGGAATTCGATGGTGCGTTTTTCCAAAAATTCAAACTTCTAGTCAATAGATTTTTTTCATTTTATCGCTAAACGTAGAAAATCGGTGGAGAAAATGATCCATCAAAAGAAAACTAGGGGTCAACGAACGTCCAAGAACGTTAAATCCAGGCAAAGCTATAACAATGGCAATCTGATCATTTTATTACTTAGCGTGTGCTCTCGTGCAAGACGTGGCGTGTGAATTTGCGTGCGCAGTAAGGATGCGTAGAAACAATTAGCGCGAACGTCCTTAATATGGAATGAAAAGAAATTAACACGATCAGTGTAATGGATGGACTGGGAGGCAGTTTGCGAAATCCTCAACCTTTGAATACAATGCATAATTGGGTTACCTTAATTGACACAGTTAAAAGCGTTTACCCGGTCAAAAAGAAAAAAAACAGATACTACTTCACCAATGCTGCCGTGACAGATCACCAATACAAAGCCGTTCAAAATAGAATCATGTGATAATGGTTAAATGTCTACATTTAAGGTGCTGTTTCTTTAGTATAGTAAACATTAACTTCTATGCCTGAAATTGCGGGATCAACTTTATGCTTCGTTTTGGCAGTGTAGCATTTTTGAATTATTAAATTTTCAAGATGTCCTTTCTGAACTGTCACGAAAACAAATATCATCATATCATTTTCAAATTTTGTTCTTTAGTTTTATGATCACCATACTGGTGCAGGAGAAGACAGGAAAATGACGAATGTGTACTGTCATCTTCTCGTAATTGTTTTCACGATAACTTGATTATGAAGTACGCTGCAAACCTCTCAACGCTTTAAGATTTACTCCTGAAAACGTTTGCTGTTGAAAGACCACTTGAGCCTCAGCCTTGCTATTTTTGCCATTGATCTGCGTGTCAACATAAACACACTTACTTTATATCTAAAAAATTCTAACTTCTTATATCCCAATCAAATTTTTTTTTTTTAACAAATACGTTTTTAGTGAAGAGGAGAGAAAATAAAATCATGTCAAGAGATAATGATGTCATTGATGTTCTGAGAATGAAGAGATATTAGGACCTATCGAAATGCAATATACAAAATGACTAATATGACGTTAGACTTTTCCCTCTTCGGAACGGACAATATAAACAAGGAGAGACAAAATTATGTCAAGGGATTAAAAGTGACAGAAAGCTACACAAGCACTCCCTGCAAGGTCTACAGGAGCGTCCAACTTGACTCTGAATTCTAAGACAAACGTCTTTGGTTCGTTATCCGATAATTCCCTATTCGGCTTCAAAAAAAGGCAGCTATGCACAGAATAAAAATACTGGGAACTCTCGGTTATAAACAATTCAAACGTTTTGGGCATATATTAGGAAAAGCGGAACGATGTTACTCTGTAGTCACGTTCCCTTTTCCTGTTGACGACAGCTTGTCCTTGTGTGCTTCGTTAATTGAAGCCTTATTTTTGGTAACATGGTATTCCAAAATACCTGTTGTCTATAAGCTGAAGTCATAATACGGCAAAGACACACGAAATTCCGGACGCTAACTAATGCATTTCAGTGTACACTTCAGTTCAAGAGGTAAATAGCCATGCAATACGCACGTCACGGAAAAATTAAATGAGGGTAGGAAGAAACCGGTAATTCCGGTATGAATATCACGCATCAAGATACGTTTAAAAGGACGAACGAATAGTACATTTCACTAGTTACAGTCAGGTCAACAATGAAGACATTTCTGCTTTTAGCTTTGGTTGGCTTTGTTCGCGCTGTGGGTCTTGCAGTTCCGTTCAATGAAGATGATCTGGAGTCGCTCGCAAGAAAATGAGTTAAAGGACATACCTGGAGACTATGGAGAAGAGGACCCAGATGAAAGGTCGGGCCTTTCTTTAAATAATTCGAACAAGCAGGAAACAAAAAGGGAAAAAAAAACTTCGAAGTGGCTGGTTCTTGTAGAAGTTACTTGAATAAAAAATGAAATTAAAGCAAATTTCTTCATTTGCTTACCTCTTAGGACATGATTGAATAGTTACTCTGTCAACGGTCTTTTTCAATAAAAAATGGATAACTTTATAAACGGTGAAGCGTTGCAAATAGCACCAGTCCTACAAAAAAGGCTGAAATACTGAAAATTTCAAAGTGATTGTTTTTTTTGTTTTTTTTTTTTGTTTTTTTTTTTCTATGAGTTGCAGAAGTGTTAAACGTCAGACAGTTAGGTGTTAAACAATTAAGTGTTAAACGTAAAGACAATTCCTTCGTATGCTGACCTCGAAGGATATGATGTTACATAAAGTCTGTCTTCGGTTTTAAATTCAGCAACTCTAGGATTTTCAGGAACCTTTCGAAGGAAATTCCGTAACATTTTTTAATTTCCACCTTTTCGAAACGTGACATCATTTTTGGTTGAATGATAAGCGCCCTAGTATTCAACAATTTTTCACTAAAATGTAAAAATGCAATCAATAAAGTTCTTAAAAGAGCCCTAAAATGTTTGGGGACTTCAATATTTCTTCTGTGTTGGCTTACTGTTTACATGGAACTTTAGGGCTTATGATTGTTTCATGAACATCCATCAAAACACAAAAGCCGTTTTTCTGTCTTAATCTAACTCGAAATCAACAAGGAATATCTAGCTAAGTATTTTCCTATCGATTACGAATAAAAATTTGGCGAAAAGAAACACTTGAGACACCTCTTTCAAATATTTTCAGAGCTATATTTTGAGTACTGCAGCAGAAGATCCAACTCACAAGTTCCCTCAACTTAGGCTTTCGGATGTAAAATAGAATGGCAAACAAGAAATAATTACTAAATAGACGCGATTTTGCCTCTCTGATTCTTGGATTTGGATGCCCTTTCAAAATTTTCAGTTTTGAGTCATCTTCTCGTTTAACTTGAACGCACGTTTTAAAAAGAATATCCATTACCGTCCACACAGGTATCAACAAGTTGTCGAAAAACTCTGCTCAAAAGGCCGTTAAAAATCCAGGGAGAGCCGTCACTACTACTGTAACATAATGATTTCTTTTAAAGGCCACCACAAAACATTCCACCATCTTTAACGATATTATGTGGTGCAATTTGTATCACCATACATGTACCTACTGAACCGCTTACTTTTCAATAGCGGCTCAACCTCGTCATAAATGGCGGAGTGTTCGGCGGGGTGTTTTGAGGTGGGTTTTGAAAGAGATCTGTACGTTATAGCAGTAGTGATGGCTTTCTGTGGATTTTGAGCGGCCTTTTGAGTAGCGACAAGTTGCCAGCATCTCTGACGACGAAAGCGGGAGGGCAGTGGATATTATCCTTACAACTCGGGTCGAAGCAACCGAATAGATGAGAATTTAGCAATCCAAGAGTCAAAGAGAGCGCAAAATCGCGTGTAAGTGACATGTCTGTTGTAGTTATTTATTATTTCCATTTTATTTTACACCCGAAAACATACGTTGAGGAAGCTTGTGAGTTGAATCTTCTCTTGCAGTGTTTTTTTCGATATCGTAAGAAAGCTTCAAGATAAAGCTCTGAAGATATTTGAAAGTAGTGTGTCCAGTGCTTTTTTTCGCCAAATCTTTACTCGGAATCGATAGGAAATTGCTTAGCTAGGTATTTCTTGTTGATTTCGAGTTAGGTTAAGACAGAAAAACGGCTTTTGTGTTTTAGTGGATGTTCATGAAATAGCCAAAAATCGTGCAGTTCTTTGTAAACAGTACGCCAGCACAGAAAAAATATTGAAGTCCCCAAACATTTTAGTTTTTTTTTTGAGAACTTTATTGATTGCTTTCATGTCCATGTCCATGTCCATGTTAGAATAATGTGTATTTGGTTTTGCACATTGCAGATATTTGCCATCAATGAAAGACTATTCATAACACTACGAAATATGCACCTTGATAAAGCCAAGATGAGAAATCAAATTTCCCAGTTCAAATGAATTTCTGTGCTTTTAGACTGATGTAGAACAGGATCCAGTGTATTTCATTTTCACATGGCTTTTCTTGTTGTAGAAATACTAAACCAAAGATGGCTGATTAAATATGCATAAATTAGTGCAAAGTGGCCCTTTTTGAAGGGGGTCCCGCTAACTTGAAGGGAACGAATTATTTTGACCTACTTTTTCGTCACAACCATTCACTCACCAAGCCCAACATTTGTACGAAGCAGTGATTTGAGCTGTATCACCTTCTGCCTGGTTTTCTCATGGACACTCTTAAATATTATTATTATATTATATCTTTCCGAAATGCGAGCTATTGGACAGGAAACTCTGGATATTTCGAGAGTGTACACCTCGTGGAATGAAATAATACTGCATTATTCCCCTGAGAATTGAGTGATGTTAGGACCAATCAAAATGCAATACAGAAAATGACTTGGAGCAGATGTCAATTGAGTGTCAAAAAATTAAAAGCCAAAGTAATCACTCTGCCAATCACAAATAACTCTCGGACAAGTCAGTAGCTGCTTAGCAAAATCAAAGCAAATGCCTTTAGCTGACGGGAAGAGTGGAAAAAACGTTTGCGAGTAGCTCAAGATTTTCTCAAGCCAGGCGCTTGGCGATTAGCTTAAGCAAATGGTTTACCAAAATCATAGTTAGTAGAGGAGACTGGTTATGAAGCCCGGTAAACCTCAAAGGAGCAAATAAAGATGCCAATATTTATGTTGGAAGGTCCACGACCGTGCACAATCTTTTGTTTTGCGCTCATACACTATGCATGAATTACGTAACCGACACGTTTCTATTAGTTAGTTCCTCAGTACGGAGTAAACAACTGTTGTGTTTTGTGCACGGTCAAGGCCAAAAAAGCGAACAAAAACATACAACAAAGAACTTTGAAGGGCTTCATAACCATTCCCCTCTATTAAGTATGCCAAAATTAATGCGAATTACTTTCGACTGCACTCAAGCGAAAACCGGTTTACTCGACATAAACATTGGCCTTTATTTGTCATAAAATGTACTTCCACATGTTATTTGATAAGCCTAGTTTCAAATGTGGGTTAATGACTAACTTAAAATCCTTCCGTATTAGTGCTGCCCTTTTTGCCTTCCATGCTTTTACCGTCAGCTTTCCTCTGGCTCAAAGTCACTCGCTAATTCAGTTGCAATGCCCTTTAGTTCGTTGTCTTGTGCCTCCAAATTGCAATTCGACCAGGATAGAGGATTCACATGCAAACCCCATTAAGGCAGATGTAGCTTCCTCTCTAAATAGTATAACTTCATTTTATTTATCGAAACAATGAATGCAGCTTAATTTTTTTTACCTATTATCTTGTGGAGAATTTTCCTTATTACCCTGTGGAGACATAGAGTGTTCCTTTCGATACGAAACACAATATCTAGACTAGGTTCGTATGCCATTAGATAATAATTCTTATATTGTTAAAATAAAGTCAAATTTTAGCAGTTCTCCTATTATTTTCCATCAAGGGGGAAACGCGTAGCTTTCTACACAATATAATTAACACGTATAGGACGACGCGAAAGAAAACAACTCATATTCATCTAGCAACAGAATTATAGATACTGAATTTTTAGGCTTGCGTAAAAATATTTGCGTGTGAGGTAATAGCACGTAAGGTTAGAACCCAAATATTTCAACCAAAAACATCGTTTTGACGTCAGGATAAACCTGACACTGGGTGTTCATACAATTTAACGGGAAAAAATCGCTTTGTTATTTTTTAAAACCAGCGCTGACCACCCTACACATGTAGATCTTACACCAGTGCACTTGTTCTGTGTGGTTCTTAGACACAGAGAGTTGCGTACATTGTTGTCTTCATTACACAATATTGATATTCATTTCTTACTGTTAATCGTTACTCTTAAATACATAAACATGTACGCTGTTAGCCTGCGGAGCAGACGTTCATTTCCAGAAGCAGGCGAAGGGAACGAAACTACAAGCAAGTGCGAAAAATAAGGAGCAGGGGGAGGGTTGGGCAACCCCTCCCGCTTCTCGTTTTGCTCTCTCCATGCCAATTTCTCTCAATTTTTTTCTCACTCCAGGCGGTCGCTTGCTGGCTCGTTTGCTCAATCTCGTTTGCTCAATTACCCCGCAGCCTGGAAAATGGAAAGGAAACGTCTGCCACGCAAGCTAGTGCGCCGCCAACGCTGAAAACTTGCAACGACAATTCATTTTGAGATTTACAATGCCAATGAAAAAAATGTAACTTTGAGCAAATTTACCATTCTATTCCGTGAGCTGTTCAGAAATAACTGTTATTTTTAACTTTTTGGGTGAGAAAATTCCATTTTATTAAGTGGCTCTCCTGACCATTTCTCGTTGCGCAACAGCTCCAGCTTAGCCAAATATTTCTCTGCAATTCTTATCTTGTTTTGTGTTTGTTTTTGAATGATCTAATCCAAGACACAAGTGCCATTAAAAACCGAAATAGATTTTGAGACACGCACGCAATACACCTTCAAAGTTTTTTGTAATTTTATGAAGTCAAATATAGCACGTGACAGGTCTGTTTTCAAACTAGGTACAACTAAATGAAAATTAATAGCTGATCTATTTGTAGTGTTCTCTCATTATTCAATATTTGAATTTACGAGCGGAATTTATGCAAAAAGGAAATTTTATATTTCTCCCTGCGTGGTTGGAAGACTGACCTGTTCTCCCACAGCAGCGATTGACAAATAACTATTAGCAACATTCATTTTGATGGACAGAAACTGTTTTCTTTTATTATTATTTATTTATTATTAAGAAAATTTGAATGTTATTTTATACACCTTGGTAACGCGCGAGGTCTTACGTGCATCGAGATAATATTAGGGTTTGGAATGATAAGTGCCGGGAGAAAAGCCAGCGAACACTGAAGTAAAGGAAACATCGAAGCAAAGATAATACCAACACAAGACCGTATATTAACATGTTAACTAGCTTCAGCAATTTGATTCAAGAGATTAAGATAAGATATCGTGAGCATTTTGGATTTGATTGGATTGAAATTTACATGTATTTTTTTGACACTCGTGAAAAAATAGTTTTGGAAAGCATTTCACTTTGTTAAATGTGTGTTTTTAGTAAAAAAATGTTTTGGCTTATGTTGTTTGCATGTTGTTGCGTTGTTATATTGTTGCGTTTCTTATATAATCATAAGTAAGAAGAACACAACTCCGTTTTAATATAGAATGAAAAACGAAATGAACACGATCAGTAGAATGCAGTTTGCGAAATCTTTCACCTTTGAATGCGATGCATATTTCAGTCACCTTAACTGACACGGTTTAACGCCTTCACTCAATCAAAAAAACAACAGACACTACCTCGCCAATGCTGCCGTGACAATTCAGCAATACAAAGCCGTTTAAAACAGTATCATATGGTAATGGTTAAATATTTTACCCAAACACTCAGCTTTGTTGCAAAACAAAAATTTAAAAAAACAACATTTAGAAACTTAACCACATTTAAGGTGCTGTAGTATATTAAAACTTAAACTCTATGTCTGAAATTTCACCTCTCCTTTTCCTGAGGGATTATCTTCCCCTAGAGAAGATTACCACCTATCACTCACTACTCTGGGGGTTTATCACCCTCTAGAAAGGATTATCACCTCTCACTCATTACCCTAGGGGATTGTCACCCCTAGAGAGGATTATCACCTCTCATGCATTACCCTGGGGGATTATCAACCCCTAGAGAGGATTATTACCACTCTCAAAGTACCCTGGGGGATATTTCACCCCTAGAAAAAGTGACCTACTGTCCCTTGTTGGAGTACTTCATCCCTTCATCCCCTTTTTCCCACAATTATTCTGGTTAAGTTGTCTGCTTATATGGTATAGTAAGGGTTATGGGTTGGGAGCATTGAGACGAAATCCGATAGGAAATCAGTTTTTAGTAGACAAAAACCTGGTACCGGAATAATTTTAGGTATTACAGTCCTTTGTACATTTTCTTAATGCTTAAGATATAAATAGTTGCCTGAAGTAACACCGAAAACAATTTCCCATGGGAACTCGAGAAAATAAATTTCAAAGTTCCGAGAAATTGTGCAAAAAGAGGTGAAATTTCGTCATCAGTTTCATTTCACCAGTACTTTCAAGTGTTTCATATGAGCTCCAAACTTTGTTTTCGACATTCGGTGTTGTTAGAAAATCTAGGAATACTTCTTTTTTAGAAGATATTTAAAACAGTCGCACAGAAGTTTCCGAAACGATGTAAATAGTTTCGGCACAAAGTTTTTGTCCACTTGTTGCTCGAACTTCTGGTGGATTCCTTCGTAATACTTTTTGTAGTGTAGCTTTTTCACTCTTTTAAATTTTCGAAATGTCCTTTCTGAAGTGCCACTAAAACTAATATCGTCATATCATTCCAAAAATTTTGTTCTTTATTTTTATGATTATCAAACACGTCTCAAAGTTCTCATTTGAATAAAATTATTCTTTTTACCTGATCTTTAACCTAGTGGCTTTCTGATGTTGTAACATTGATGAAACATCTCTCGGAATTATATGTTATATATCATTGCAACTGTCTTTCTTTTTTTTAATATTATTAAATTCTCAAGGGAATACTACATTTTCTACTGCGGAATTGACAATAGATGTTTTTAAAAACAAATGCATGCAGTTATCTCTTTTTTAAAACCTTTTGAGAGTTGCTTCAGAACACGTTTGCTATATTGAAGAGCTAATGATCACTTGCGCCATACCCGCTGTTATATTTGCCCATGATCTGTGTGTCAACACAAACACGTTACTTTATATCTAAAAAGTT
>Ga0126338_10001025_pt1 | contig 17171 bp, 8 predicted proteins | sample OrbCmetagenome_2_FD_92529 | JGI IMG/M metagenome (GOLD analysis project Ga0126338, IMG submission 92529) | Coral microbial communities from Petempiche,Puerto Morelos, Mexico - Orbicella C C metagenome | ecosystem: Host-associated > Invertebrates > Cnidaria > Coral | place: Petempiche,Puerto... | reverse complement strand
TTTGGTAAGAAGATAAATGTACGTAAGTGTGGAAAACTGGACGGGAGGGGGTGGGGGGGGGGGTTGGGGATTAAACTGGGAAACATACCAAATGCTGACATTGTTGGTATTCTTCTCGAAGATCATTCTCCATACCAGTGTAGCTTGGACAGTTTCTTTTTTCTCCTCATTTTAGTGACCTTAAAAATTGTTCGGAACTTACTCGTTGATCTTCGCAGGTCTCGGAAGTCACCAGGAATTCTCGGAAATGTTTGTAAATTGATCTGGAACATTTTTATTTGTTAATTCTACGGCCTTAAATAGAAGACCTTTTTAGCACCGATTAGCTCAAGGGTTAAACAATAACGTTTTACAGCTGGTAAAAGTTAGTTCCCACGAGTGAAGTTAGAATGCGTACTAGTACTAGAATGAGTACTAAAAATTGTTCGCATGCTTAAAACATTGTCTGTGTTAGCTATCCCTAATAGCAGCTGTCATCTATTAATTCAGTGTATAAACAAAACAAAATGGTGGATGCTTTGTTGAAGGGGCTCACTTCGCAGTTAATATTTCAGCTAGAATATCATGTGTGACAAATAACTCCTTAGTTTTGGCGCCAAATTTCAGCGTTAATTAACAATTTTACTTTTGACTTATAAAACTGCCATGGCAACGTTTGGCGCGAAATTTCTCGATACTATAAAAAAGTTAGAACCCCACGATTGTAAGGGTAATTTGTCACCCATGATATTAAAAGGTGCTCATATGGTATTTTGAAAATACGCGCTTGAAATTATTTCCTAATTTCACTCTTCACCATATTTGATTACCGCATACTAATTCAAAGCCTTCTCTTAAATTTCTACCCGTATTGACAAACATGCAGAACTTTCCTACGGACTATAAACAAATAAACAACCTCGACAAACTGACTTACATATGATAACTGCCTAGAATACCATTTATCACTTTAATAACAACTAAGCTAAATGTAAAAGTTCTTCAATATAAATAGTGCTTTTGTTAGCATCTAGAATTGAAAACGACAAGAAAATAATTAGAAATTAGCGGCATTTTTTCAAATCAACAATTATTTCATCCTCACTTTTCTATCTAATGCGGTTATGACTACAATAGACCAGAATGTCATTGATATCATTAATTGATAACATTAATTAGCATTGCTGAGAGATGTCACAGTTTTTGGCTTGGTGTATATATGCATCTATAACTTTATACTAGTAGTAATCGTAGATTAAAGAGTGCGTTAGAGTTTTCGTAGGTTTGGTATGTTGAAAAAAAAAAAAAAAAAAAAAAAATTTTAGGGACAGCATTTTTTGCCTGAACTTTTAGGTAGCCGTGAAATTGGGCTCCGTTCAGGAGGGGGGAAAATAAATGAAAAAAATGAAAAGAACGTGAAAACGAGGGGGGTTGTTTTTGTTTGTTGAAAAAAAAAAAAAAAAAAAAAAAATTCTAGGGACAGCATTTTGTGCCTGAGCTTTTAGGTAGCCGTGAAATTGGTCTCCGTTCAGCAGGGGTGAAAATCAATGAAATGATCGCAAAGAACGTGAATACGAGAGGGTTTGTTCTCGTTTATACATGTATTATGCAATATTAGTTACGACCGGGTCAGTAAAATACATGAACTGCAGTCGGTAGGCCGCATTTAGTCCGCAATCTCCATTTTATACCTGAGTCTGCGCGCGTTTTATGCCCAGTCCGTAAGTTTAGTCCACGTTTTATACCTAAGTTCATGTTTTGTACCCAGTCCGTAGTCTGTAGCCCGCAGTCCGTAGTCCCCAGTCCGCAGTCCGCAGTCCGTAGTCCCCAGTCCGCAGTCCGCAGTCCCCAGTGCATGTTTTGTACTGACCGTGTAAATCGACACCAATCATGTTTGTTCCGTCGGTACGCGAGACGACGTGCTTTTATTACCAAAACTAGGACAATTATTTGTTTACGAACACGACTTTGAATCGCCTTGGCTTTGGGGTAAGAGCTACAGGGCATTTTCACTTCCAAAACAATGAAACGGAGGCCATATTGGTGTACCAGAGCAATCCTGTAGGAGTTGAACTCTTTTCCTATGCAAACACTTTCGTCGCGCATTGGGTTTATGTTACACATTTTGTGCACAGAAATCTAGGCGACAGAAGTGAAACTACAAATTTCCTCCTTTCATTTATTAAGCAGAAAGCAGCGTTGGTTTTTGTCGAAGAGAAGAGGGTACACACCCCGCAGCCAAACTACAGCTTTCTGTTCGTACGAAAAGTCGTGCACATTTCATTAAGACATGTCTGCAAGGTTTTAAAATGCCATTAATACTGAATTTCAGTATCCGGTACAGTCTACAATAAGCCGCCTCGACACTCGAAAGTCCACATTATTGCGCAACAGTCGAAAGAAAGCATATGGATGAACAAAGAGATGACGTCATTCACCCCTGAAGAATTTCTTTTGGGGGACCAAATTGGTGCCCCCGATAGATAGATAGATTGATTGATAGATAGACAGATAGATAGATAGAAACACAGATCTCGAATTTTTATGTATTACGCGATTAGAACTGCGTTCTGTCGAACGCAGTTATTTCATATTTTATATTTATATTTCACTATCACACTTTTATTTATAATTTTATCTATTGATTGATATTTAACTAGTTTTTCCTTTTGTTATTTTTGCCATGCGTTTTATAAATTTATACATGAAGCCCTGGTTCGGATACCGGTGGCAACCTCTTCCCACGCATGAGATCAGTAACTTGATTGATTGATTGACCGATTGAATAACAACTAAGTTAAATGTAAGAGTCTAAAATGATAAGAAATAATTAGAAACAAGCGACAATTCTTTCATATTAAGAGTTATCCTGTGGCCACTTTTCTAATTAATGCGTTTATGTCGACAGTGGTCGCAGCGGACCACATAACATAAACCGTGTGCCGCTCGATCATTCACCTTAATTAAAAACTTTCTTATATTAGGCGAACTGCAAGAATATACTCCCAGAAAAAAAGATGACAATTTCATCAGCAAATTCAATATGAGATGGTTTCGAAAATGCCTTGGTTAAAATTAAACTCAAATTTTCAAGAGTGGCATGGTAAAAATTAAAGGAAGGATGCGGACACACTCACCAATGTTTGGCCGTCTTTTCAATTGTTAATTAGCATTTTTCGCTGGCGTATACTGCACCATTGTATGGTTTCCTTCGCGATTCCAGCGTAGAATGAAGTTGGAACTTAGATTCTGAATTATCTAAGGGCTATAGCCTTTCACTTGGCAATCTTGGCACGAAACCTGAAGTTTCATTGAAACGTTTCCGCGATGATCATCTCTAAACCGGAAGTTCACAGATAGATATTCGGTGACATGTCTGCGTAAATGTTCCTCTAATGTTCTTAAAATTACGTCATGTGCACTGACATTGTTTAGGTTGAGATCGTGTGTCGTGTTTTTTCTCATAAAAATGCTAAGCACTGAAAACAGATGCAACATGATTGAAAAGTATGTTTTCGATCATTTACTAGAAGCCTTCAAAATACTACAAAGAATAATTTTGACGGTCGGTGTTTTTTTGTCTTCGAAAACCTGCCTTTCGAAACTGGAATAAGAAAACTCGCTTTTTCAATCAAAGACTTAATTGCATTTACGGTTGAGTAGGCAGATTTTGATTGTAAGCTACAAATAATAACTGATATAGAACCGATGGTGGCCTCTCGCGGTAAGGCGAACATGATAATATAAACAACACCCACTTAGTTTTTGCTATTGTGCGTGCACAAGTTTTTCTCTCTATGAATAATGATATAAGTACATAGTTAGCGCGCTGTTTGGCTTCCTTTAAATGTAAACGATCACTAGCTGAATCTTCCGGCGTTATTTTCAAAATCAGAATCGAGTCGCCGAGACCGAAAACTTTAATCTATTTTTGTGGCATCCACAATTATGGGTATAAACGTTAGCTTGTGACTAAATTATCGCTTGTCTTGATTAGGCCTACTCTGGGACCTTAACTTAAGGCGACTTTGGGCGATTTAAGGCGACTTTAGGCGACTTAAGTAGAATTGGCAGAAAAAACATTGCGACTTTTGGCGATTTTAGGCAATTTTAGGCGACTTGAGGCGACTTAAGGCGACTTGAGGAGACTTTATTTCACTCGAGTGATAAAAAGTTTAAACTTAGCAACAGTCTCTCCATGTATCTCTTGCAATAAACCAACATTGTACCAATACTGGTACATAATTAAGTCACCACAGTCTCAAAAATCCAGGGCCGGGTTGTTCAAAGCCTGATTAAACTAACCCAGGATTAGAGAGAATTTTGAATACTTTCATTTTTGTAGCTTTTTGGTCCAGTTTTCTGTTTATGTTGTTTGTCTTTCACTTTTGAGTTTGATTCATCCTAAACTACACAACCATAAGCAGTGAAAGATATTTCTATAAAAAGAATATATTACCTGGGTTAGCGTTACCCGGCTTTCGAACAATCCGGGACAGATTTCAAACCATTACAAAAAAATACTAAAAAGAAGAATTACCGCAACACTGAACAGTTACTACTATAAGAACAATAATAACAATAAATACCGGCAAGGTAGCATGAATATTAGTGAAGATGTCACAATAAAACGATCAAACAAAACTAATAAAAATATATTCACAGTGACAAAAGTTTTAAATTTAATATCTCTTGATTTAATTTGAAATGTCTGTATATTTTCCATAAATTATTCAAAAGACAGGGAAATTAAAATTAATTTAGCTTATTTACATGCATTTATTTTACAATGCTTCCCAAATTATAAAAATGAGTATTTTGGTAGACTTATCTGCCATATTTTTGGCATCTCCATTGTCACTTTTGGCATGGGAGTTTAACAAATGGCATGGCTTTCCAAAGTTGCTCAGTCCTTTTCAGGGCCCCATTCGATTTGTTGCTCTCCTACCTCAGTCAGACAAAACATCCCAATACCGTAATGAGTACCGCATGCTAAGCTCCTACGTAAGAACACTTCCTGCCAAATTTCACCAGCTACATGTACTTATCTGGCTCAAGAAAACTTTGATGACCCTGGCAAGTTTACTGACAGTGAATCCAATCTTTCTAGAAGGTTTTTTACCACGGTTGATCAGACCACCAGGAAATATACCTTCCAAGCTTTCACTAGTTTCCACCTGACACATACCAAATGCCCACAACGACATTTTCACAACGAAATACTAGAAATTGATATATCGATGCCAGACACACTGGTCTCCACCATTTTGATTCTACCAGTAACCCTTGCGCCGCTAACTGGTTTCCATGCTTCAAAGAGACAATATATCGCCTTGTGCCACGAAAATTCGAGTTCTCCTGCTAAGTGATCCCGAATGTAGATTTATTTCAAATCACCCGATAATAAATCACTATATTCAAATTTCGGAGAGTATTAGTTTGGCGATTTGTTTTCTTTCTTGTTTTTTCTAAAGGCCTGTCGGAGTAATCATATCGCGTAAGCTCGCGTACACTTAGGTCACGGGGCCAAACTAAGTCACGTGTTCCAAACATTCGCCTGGCGGCCATGTTTACCGAGAATTGATCATAGACAATTTTCTGTACCTTAGCTTTCGATAGTAACTGTAGCGCAGTCCACGTTAAGTGTATAAGATGATTTGAATACCTGGCTTCATCAAATGTATGAAAAGGATAGATATTATGCTGCAAGTTGGTTCGTCCAATTACGAAATTCAAACGTTTAGAGTTGGCCGAATGTGGAAGTAAAATGCAATGACTTTTGCTGGAGAAATGGCCCACTTTTGTCACTCTTTTACACTGGGTAAGTAAAGTACTTAAAGCCTAGACTCAGTTCGGTCCAATTGACTTTGGATGACCATTTGGTTTTTTACTGCTTAGTGTAAAAGTGATTAGAACGAATTGAGCCTTAACCCAGAAATATCTTTCTGTTTTTTTTTCTTTTCTTTTCATCTTGATGATCTGGAACATCTCTCACTGTTGTTGTTTATCAATTATACACTATAGGTCTTCGAAAGATTTGATTCAGTAATATCTTACAAACATTAAAATAAGCTTAAATAAAATTATTGCAGTATAGTCATTTGTTATATTTCTCCATATTTAGGATATTTCTTGATGATAACACAGAGTGACATCTTTTTTATTAACTCTTTTACAATGAAATACAAGAAAAAATTAAAACTTAATAGAAATACAAAGCCATCTGTGAGAGAGTATAGATCAGATTGTCATTCCTATTTAGGTATTGTCTACATGTAGACATTATTTCTGCTAACATGGGCGCTAGACAGGCGCAGGACTATTATAATATTAGGGGTTTTTTTATGTATAAGGGAACCATGGCTTTAAGGCATAATACAATAATTGCTTCTTAAAGGACCCTAGTCAGCCTCTGCTATTTTCGATGCCATCAAAATTATTGATATTGCATGGTGAGGCGAAGTCTTGTTGCATTACTGTAAGTTGTGTTCCTGAAAGTATGTGATTGTCCCTTTATCTCTAGTAGTTTCACAGTGATTTTCTTTGCTTTGACATGCTCCAAATAAAATACAATAGCCAAACTCTACTGGCACAATGTAATAAGCCCCAGTAGGGGTCCATTGCACCAACCATTGGGCCATCGTGCCTCCTCCTCCATACGGTTGGAGTGGAGTTTACCCTAACGTGACAGTTATATGTCTAATAACCTCGTACAGGGGGCAATTTGAGTGTGTAGGAACCTTTTGAACATTGCGTAGCCGATAGCAACTTAAGGCGACTTAGGGCAACTTAAGGCAACTTAAGGCGACTTACGGTTATTCCCCAGTATTGCATTGCGTATCCCTACTGCGCATAATCTCACGCGTGATTAGCGCGCGCGCATTAAAAAATGGCGGCTTTTTCTTTACAGCTGGACCTCGCCACAGAGGTAAATCGTCATTTTCTCGCAAACGAGTATGGTGACCTATCATTTTTTTCTGTTGTTTTGAGTTGAGTAATAAATTTCGCTGTGTAAAATAAATATGGACCAATTCTCAGTGTAGAACAAAAAGCAATCGTCGGAAACGTGGATTTAGCGAGCAATCGTGACTACAATCATGGTGCTATTATAAGGATTTATATGGGTATAAACAAGGTGCTGTTGCTCCTAAACGAACGTGGGGACCCCTCATTTTTATTTCAAAATGTAAGTTCCTATAATATAAACAATCAATAGGCAAAGTTTCACAAAAATCTCAGTGCAGGTTCTATTTCAGTGGAATAACCTTAAGGCGACTTTAGGCGACTTTAAGCGACTTAAGGTCCCAGAGTAGGCCTTTGATTAAAAACGTTCACGTGATTTGGGAATGCTATTGTCAGTAGTCGTATCGCTGGACACAGTCAAAATTTAAAAAAGCTTTTTACTGGTGGCAGCATGATGTTTTTTTCAGGCTGCATGATGTTTCTGCTGGGCTACAGAGCAATTATATAACCCATCAACTCCACTTGTGCACTTTTCAACATTTACAGTAACCTGTTTCTCACTTAGTCACTCCAACACATTGTTTATATTCTTATCATGATCTTCAGTGTCTCGACAGTGGACGATAAGGTTTGCTCTTCTTGTGCAAGTGAGAACGCACAGCTGTAAGCAAAAGTGAAAGTCCCCCATCTTGTTTAGCGTAACGGTGATGTATAGAACCGAAAATATGGTAATTATCCTTTCTGCGCATGCCTACGTGCTTATTCTTGTGTTGTGGACGTCCTCACTACCCTTATGCGTATGTCTGTGCTTGTGCTTGTGACGTAATGAAGCCAGGCTTTAATGATCATTACTTTATAAGAACTTCGCTTTTAGGCTTGGCTAAATCTATAATCTGTTTATATAAGTGCAAAATATTAAAACGGTTGCGAGTACTCGATTCGTCAGTTCTATTTACGGCAACTCGTGCATGAAAAAGGCAAGTGTCCAGGTACCATTTGTAACTAAAAATAAAATAAAACTAAAAATCTGAAAAATTATAACCAGTTGCACTAAGTGACTATAAGCCTGCTTTAACGCTTTTTCACTGTTTGAACAGCCTAGTTTAAAGAAAAAAAGTACTAAATCATAAATGATCCGCTCGATGATAATTGTTTCTTTGTCATTTGTACAGAAAATTTCAACGATTTAAACATCTACCGTGAGCGACAGTCATATTAGTACCGGGTAGAACAGCCACAGATAAGAAATCTTCGTATGTATCAGGTTGAGCTATGATTGTTTATTGCTGTTCAAGACGGATTTTATTAGAATCCAAAGTTTTCTATTTTCGGGTTTATCATGCTGTACAAACTCCCTGTCCTAGCTGAAATCAAGCTTTTTATCAGTGTTATTTTGTTTCGTGGTTGGAATTACAGGCGGTTAGTTCCAAAAGAAGCTGAGAGGCAATCTAAGTTCTGGGAGATGTAAGACGGATACAGGAGAAGGAAATCCTCCTCATTAATCAAGCCTATATCGTATGAAAGTAGAATTTAGTCCAAGGTCTTCTTGAACGAAGTCATTTTTGTAAAGACACGTACAGGCTGCAGAAGCCGTTGCCGTGCAGTGAAATCTTAATCCGTTTGAGTTTTGCAGAGAAAACGATGTTGCCAGTCTAGTCCCTCACGGGCAAAGTAGCCGTAGTAGTAGCTCGTCGCAGCGTATCTTAAAGTCCCTAATTACGCAGCATCGGCAATTTCGAAATACGGCCAATTTGAGAATTCATCTTCCTATTTGAAGAAAAACAAAAACCGCGGTCCTGAAATCGGGATGAAATATTCTCACACAAGATGCATCTTTATAAGCAGCAATTTGATTGGTTGTTCATGGCACTTGCAATCTGATTGGTGTGACGCACATTTACGCCTCTCTCACTTATTGATCCACATACGGTGGCTGCGCTTGCAGTACGAGAGCCAGTCAAAACCGAGCTGTCCCACCGAAACGACACGATAATAGTCTTTTTCTTTGTAGCTGACAAAAAATATAAACAGTACTGAAAAATGCTTTGGCCTCCTTTAATGCTTAACCCGAGAATTCTGGATTTAATATGACGAAGAACAACATATTTTGTTCAAAAGAACTCTTATCTTACCTGCCGACAATGATCGAAGTGCGAGTGGCCGAAAGTGGGCGACCCCTTTTTGGCGCCAAATGGTAAGCTTAGAGTGACAAATTGTTTGATTTCTTCACTTTTTACGACCTGATACGGTTTTTTTGGAAAAGTACAGTAAGTTTCTTTTCGCGAATTATAAATGCCGTCACCAGTGAGAAGAGTCGACCGACTTCAATGCCTTTCCTGCCTGCAGCAACTTCAAGACTGTAGAGTACTTCCTGCGTGCTGAGCCCTGACTGGTCAATTTATATTTCAGGCGCACCGGCCGTATGCCAGACCCGTCGACTTTAAAACGCGCGCGCGCGCACACACACACACACACACACACACACACACAAAGGTGAATTTATTCAAGTTGTGTCTCAGGGCTGAGGCAACTCATGGCGTGCTGAATGTTGCGTAAGGCTTAGATTTTAGGTTTTAAAACAGGGATTTAATTTACAGGGAACGAATACATCAAGGAAACACAAATACAGTGAGATAACTACGCATTTGAATAGCTGAAAGAGCGTTAAATAATCACACCCGGGTTCTACTTTGATTCGGCCGACAGAGACACCTTTTTTTCATATAAAGTTTGCTTCTTCTCAAATAAAGTTGCCTCGGGGGTTGTCACCGGTGGCCGAGACCATAAACCTACGGACCTTAGACGTATCAAACGTATAATTTAGCCTCCGGCTGCTAGGTTAAAGTTTCCAACCTTTTAAACGACGGTGCTTAACTTGTTATTAAACCTTTGCTGGCTGAATTCTGGCGATATGTTTAAAAGTTAAAATTAATTTTCAAATATATCATTTTCAAATTAATTTTCAAATATATCATTTTCAGCAAAATGCCAATTAGCTTTGCCTTCAGCTGCGATCAGGACATAAACAAATTTAGAAAATGGGCGAATGATTGTCAGCGTCAACAATGTTTACATTTATGCTTATAAATAGGCCTTAAAAAGCAATATCATTAACATATAAAAAGCCAAATTATTTAGCAAACTGACAAATGCCATTCAGACTTCTTTTGCTTGCGAGATTTATATAATGTTCCGTGCATAACACTTTTTCTCTCTATTTAGATAACGATGCGAATGTCTTTGCAGAGATTTAGCGTTGAAGAAGAGCCATACCCGAAGCGGTTTCTGTGAGCATTTGCGACATCTTTGGACCACACAGTGTCACGTAGACCAGACTGTATATACCTTTGAATCTCCGATAACAGTTTCAGGCTACACACTGACAACTATCTTAAAGCTGCCACAAAATACGGTAAAGGATAATGATGATTACAGTCATTTTAATTTTCCTGCGCATACAGAGGTAGCACTGTTGGTTAGTGTGATTCTTTTTTTCTTTCCTCAGCTACATGTATGAAAAATATTTGAATGGAATTCTTTTTAAAATAATCACAGTTCTCATTTTTCCCTCTTTGCTGTTAACAATTAAATATCAAAAAAATGTACGACTCTTACCTAGCCAGTTTTAGTCAGCTCGCTCTCCTTCTATGTGGCGGTTTCAGTCAAATCTCCATGAAAAAAAGTAAAGATTTGCATCAAATATTAAGCTTATATGATCACAAGTATGATTCGCTGGCGTAGCATATAATTAGGATTTATGATTTGACTATTTCTTAATTTAAAACGCTCCATTTAGGAAGTATAACCAGGTGGTTTCATAATTGATTTGCCATATTTGCATAGCAATCCAGTTAACATACTAGACAGCTGTGAGCAAATCTTGTAAAACGTTTTGCTACTTTCAACACCTCCTTGAGTGACTATGAGAACTTAAAGTTTTGTAGTTATTCGGTTTTCCAAAACAGCTTTTGTGTTAAAACAGTTTTAAAGCTCAATAGTTTTGCATGTCAACCCAAAAACTGCATCCATTGACCCAGTGAAAGAGATACTTTCCGGCCATAATTAACCAAAAAACTGAGCTAGAAAAGTACCGTTGTTCTCAATTCTAATTTTGAATTTCGAAAAGCTGTTTTATAAAGCTAGAGAAATTATTTCTCCTGCGATGGCATGACTTTTTTTTCAAAAAATTTAACAGTGATGGGCGTTGCTTTGACATTTTGGCGAAAACATCAAATTCATTTGATAGAAAGCGTTTTTAAATAATATTTTGGATAATAATGCTGTTGAATTTTGTTTATTTCTGAATTGAGATATCTATTATACCGCGTGATGTAAGGGATCTGTTTATGATACCACAACGGGACGATCGCCACAGAGGCTGTAGAAATGTGTGGCAATCTTTGAAAACCACAGATTCTTTCTCAGTCCTGGAGCCTGTTTCTAGAAAGCCCCGGAAACTTTTCGGGGCCGTTAAGCCATTTTTAGTTCATCTGTATCTAAAAACGGAGAAGTGTATACGCCTGAAACGTCATATTAAAATTACGTGAATGAAACAGCTCTGTAATCATAAGCTTTGAGATTTTGCTATGGCTTTCCTGGGTGCGAAAACTTTTCGGGACCTTCGAGAAACAGGCCCCTGACGTGGAATCAAACTAAACTGTTTTAATGCAATGGCGGAATAACATCGATTTCTTTTCTAGAGGCCACGGTCCTTTTGGTCAGCGACAAGAATCGGATCCTTCGGTTGAATTTGAGTAGGAGAAGGAGAGCTGAGTCAACAACTCAGCCACCATTAGAAGCAGCGGTTGACCTCTCTATGCATGTTCAGATACAATTATTGAATTCAGATGTATGCACGCAAACCAGAACCGAGATTTTCTGCTTCTGGTTTTTAAATTGGCCAATCTCCGCCGACAGAAAAACGAATGGGCTCTGGACACGAAATTGGCGAAATTGGCAAGCGCACAGCACCTATTGCAGAGTCGCCAAGAAATAAGAACCACTCTTTATAAAACTAAACGGCAGGTAAAATATAGTTGAAATTTAACAAATTGAAGTCTGTTTTTTATGCGTCTGTCCTCTTATTGATGATAAATTGCGACATAAATTGTCAAAGTGGCTGTGGAACCACAAGCCGAACCTCATAAAATCTCATTGGTTAAAAAGTTGACAGTTTGACAGCTGAAAGTTGTACTTGAAATCGGGCATATATCAAAATTTTATCCGCCTGTATCCTTATAGTACGCTAGACAAAACTGTTCTGGATCAACGTTTTACCACAAAAAATTAAAACAAGCAAAGTGATGCAAATAACTTTTGATTGTCTTAAACCTTATTAAATTCCACACATGGAAACTTACTTTCACATAGATCACGCAAGGAAGACTTGCGTTACGGTGTATCTAAATTTGCGGACTGAATCACAAAAGTACGGAAAATTGTGCGGTTTCTGAGAAAAATTCATAGTTTACCTCCACATCGTAGGGTAATTAGACCAGTGTTGTTGTGCGAAGAACATCGTTACGTGTTAGTAGATTTTTTTCATGAATTCGGCGAGGACAGGGTATGATGGAGGAGAGATAATCCATCTAAATAGTAGTTATAATCCTGTTATACATCAGCGGTTTAGAGAATCAAAGATTCATGTTGTAGTGCTACCACTGGAGGGCCAGAAGGCAAACCAAACAAACATTTCATGCTTTTATGCATCAAACTGCCAGAAAATGGCAAGCTTTTGGTGGATGAGCCTAGAAAGAGGTCCGGAAACTTTCCTAAAAGCACAAATAGCCGTGTCTGAGGTTCTTGACCGACAACGCTTTAACACAGCAGTGTTTTGTGCAACTGTGGCCTCTACGAAGCTCGAGCTAAAGGCAGCCATCTTTAAAGCAGTTGGACGACCGATCTAGTGGCAACAACAGCTTCAAGTTTCTGAAGACAGTATCATATTTAAGTGGCCAAATAGGTTGTAAGTCTTTCTCATACTTTCTTGTCAAAATCTTGACAAAAAAAAAAAAAACGCCAGCACGGAAAGAGTTTCTTCTCAAAACAACACTCCAAATGTGGCTCTTTTTTCTCAGAAATTGCGTGATTTTGCATACTTTTGTGACTCAGTTATCAAATTTAGACAAGGTGTAACGCAAGCCTTTCTTGCGTGATCCATATAAAATTAAGTTTCCATGTGTGAAATTTAGTAAAGTTTAAGACAATCACAAAATTATTTGTGTCACGTTGTTCGTTTTAATTTTTTGTTGTAAAGCGTCGATCCAGAACAGTCTTGTCCAGCGTACTATTGATGATAAAAATGAGCCAATCAGCGCGCAAGAAATTAGACAGTTATTGTAAAAAAACCTACTCGAGGGGAGACGTAGAGAGATTAACTGAGAACATCGAAATTTCTGCAAGGAATATACGCTTATCACCGTTTTGTTTTCTTTCCCTTGTTGTGATCTTGGCAAAACAGAAATCTAATTTTCGGTAGAAAAAAAAAAGATATATTCCAAGCAGTGATCTCTGTTCTCTATTTTCATAAATTTGTCAAGATCACTTACTTTTACCACTCTTGTATTAAAACGATGACTTTTAATCTTAAGTTATTCATATCGTTTGAAAGTAATCTGTATTTATAACAGGTAAGAAGTATGGGGGATTTCCCAGGGACCAGAACTATTTACTTGCTTAGTGCTTGACTGGTCATGAATTGGACATTCCGATTGGTCGAAAACTCGGCTTATATAAACAATATAATTGGGTAGTATCACTCGGATATTCCCCAGTTTAAGCTGGAGCATGTTCAGTCACATGACGCATTTAGACATATCGCGTGCGATCGAAAATATTTGATGGATTGCGAGACACTATATTCGCCGCACTATGTTGTAAATATGACATTTCGCTAAAGGAAGTAAACGTACCATACAGTTGCTGAATGAAATTTTCATTTATTTGAATCTACGTCTCAGTAAATATTCGTCAATGTACAATTAGCCTGAGGCGACTGATTGTTAATTATTACTATAAACCTATACTTAAATAACGATATGGTTCACATATCCTCCATGTTGGGTAAAAATATGTCTATCAACTAAATTGGGCTCATTTTAGAAATTCGACAGCAAAACAAGCAAATGTGCGAGCACCGTAATATAATTAAATTCAATTATTTTTTTTCAATTCCACGTTGTCCTCGACGTTGTATTTATACTCGGGTGTGTGGATCAGCGACAACAGCCCCAGAAGGTACGTTGCATTTGAATTTTTATCTTGATTTTTTTTTCTTTGTGTAGAGTTTTCAACAGCTATTACGCTGCTGACTTGGGTGTTGGGAGAGATGAGGTAGTATCTGAGCTTAATAAAGTCTGCTTGTTTCCTCGTAGTCTTTGTGATATAGTTAACCTAGGGTGATTATTTTCACGTGTAGCTATTATATAAGGCAAGCTTAAGTAAACATGTACGTACAGTATAAATGAATAATCCAGATACTAGACTTCAAGTAACTATTTTTAACTTGCCATTAACGAAATGACAAATCATTGCGGAATTCTTGAAAATTTGGATTATTTCTATTAAACCTATAAGCAGAGCTTATAACACTTATTTGAGATATCTTTGCTTTATAAGCAAAGGTTTTGTAATGCACAAGCAAGTGACAATTTATGATAAAACTAACGACGTTTCAGAGTCGTCATCACACCAATTTCAAGTTCAAAAAGATAAAAAATAAACTGTCAGAAAAAGATAAACATATTAAGTAATTATTTAACACGCAATGACACGTAAATAGGTTTTGCTCTGATTGAGTCTGGTTGGACATTGAGAGATGGTGACAAGTCTCTAATAGGTTACGATCGATATATCAATATTTTAACATGGCTCCAAGGCTTTCAGGACAACGTCTATATTTGGTGTTATTTTCTTTGTATTCAAATCTCTTTTGGGAATTGAGAGACAAACGAAACTTAAAAAGTTTACAATTTTGTCACGAAAGTCTCGGAACCATGTTATTTAGAATATTGATATATCGAACTTGATCTATTAGTAACATTTCAGGTTCTAAACAATCGAACTCAGTGTGGCACTTCTTAAGGCTGGTGGTATTCACTAGCGCATAAGCATACACCGACATACACAGACGCGGCACCTTTTGCAACGAATTTTCCCCCAAAAAAGGCGCTAATTATCAACAAATTACTGGAACTGTCTATGTCGGCTTATGCTTATGCTTATGCTTAAATGCGCTAATGAGAACCAGCCTTAAAGGACGGAAAACTATTTGTCAAAGTCTTTCGTCTTCGACTTCCAATTTCATGTGTAGTACAAAGTTCGGTCGATGAAACTCTAGTGCAATAATTTTGAAATCTGATTGATGTCCCACATTAAAATCGATTATTATTTTGTCGTCCAGTCAGACTATACTTATGAGCTTAAATCCACCATTATTTAAAAAATGCGTTGTATCAGATTCTTTTCTAGTTGCAATTTCGCGATAAGAATTCGTCAAATCATACTGATTAAGAATATCTGTAAAATTACCTTCGAGGTTCTTAACACGTCGGGACATGGGGTTGACAATAAAATTATCTCCTTCGTTTTGATCCCAAAATTGTAAGTTTAAATCATTAAGGTCCCCCATTAAGGAGGTCTTTCCTGTGACGCAGAAAAATGTCCCTTTTCTCCGTTTTGGACGCCGGGACGCAGGCTTAACTTGTGCTTCTTTCTGAGCGGGAACTTCTGATTCGTCAGCGGAGCAAGCAATGACAACTGGAATTTCAAGGTAACCGTCCTTTGTGAACTTTCCTTTCAGCTTTGCTCTGACCTGAGAATGAAATGACGAGATTGAAGTTACAGTCAACTAAACGAGTAAGCTATATAACGGACTATTGAAAGCAACCTCATTCATCTACTGATAGTGTTTACTTCATCCTTGACGCAGGCCCAGTCCATTAATTCATCATGACATTCCCCATTCCCACAATTCATCATTCTAAATGTTGAAATTTTAGCCAGTTGCTATTGTCCGCATTAAAAACCTCTTAAGATTGGTCCTGCTAGAATATATCGTTCTCTTGGACCAAACTTCATTAGCCACAATGAAAATGTGAATGGTTTTGATAGAAGGTTTATGTCATGTTCACTGGGGTTTCGAGGGCTTAGATAGTGTCATAGGTGTTAACTAATTCGAAGGCATTATCTCTATTCAATTAAGAAGGCTTTCGTAACTAGATCTCAGTCGCCTCCCTTACGCGACGTTTGAACGTGTTGCTCTCTCGCCTTTCTGTGGAAAGAACTTTTGCTTTGTTGGCATCCACTAAACGTTCCGTGAGCTGGCAATGTTCAAGAATGGCTGACAAATCCCTCGAATGATGTCCCCTTAAGTCTTGTTTACAATAAACGATAAATTTCGCCAAATTGTTCTCAATGGATGTGATGGACTGTTCCACGCCTTTGAGAAACTTGTGGACAAGTCTAAACTCGTGTGATACAAAGAATATTTTTATAGGCGTTCCGAAGTGCCCTTGATGTATGGCACTGAAGCATACATTCTCTTCTCGTTAAGAGATTCTTCGGACTCTCTCGTACAAGGTCTAGTGTTCGGTGTTGTTAGCATCTATTCGGGATAATAGACCATATTCGTATTCCCGGTATTGGACTGGAACCAGCTTGCAACTGAGGCTAATGCAGGGAATCTTTTCAAATGCAAATGACATTTTTCTCTTTTTAGCGGTATTCATTTCAAAATAAAAATGAGCGATAGATATTTTACACAACGTTTCGATGTCGTCATGACATCATTATCAAGTGACAAGAAAATAACGGTTCAACAGTGTTATATATGCGGTGGCAGGTGTGATTGTTCATTAACATATTTGTTTAAATAAATAGTTTCGCGTGAATGGAATCCGATTACGTGTTCAGGCTAGGTTTCTTCTTTCTAATAAACAGCATTTCGTAAATCAAACAATCCAGTTTTCCGTTGCATTTCTTTAGGATGGAAAAATTATTGGCAAGGTCGTCGATGTTATAAAGGCTGTGATCGTTCTTTAAATGCTTTCCGATTGCGGAGAACCTGTGCTCATCAATACGTTGGTGCAAATGCCGGCTGGTATACCCGACATACTCTGCATCGCACAGATCACATTGGTAATTGTACACTACGCATTGTTGATTAATTAGAGATGGTTTTGGTTCACGCATCTTGAGATCTTCACAGATTTTGCGACTCTTGAATATAT
>Ga0126338_10001024_pt1 | contig 17178 bp, 10 predicted proteins | sample OrbCmetagenome_2_FD_92529 | JGI IMG/M metagenome (GOLD analysis project Ga0126338, IMG submission 92529) | Coral microbial communities from Petempiche,Puerto Morelos, Mexico - Orbicella C C metagenome | ecosystem: Host-associated > Invertebrates > Cnidaria > Coral | place: Petempiche,Puerto... | reverse complement strand
TTGCACACTTAGATTCCTTTGTTCTCTTTCTTTATTTTCGAAAGCGGGCATCAATAAACGAGATGCCCGCCCCTGATGCTGTGTTTGTGTTTATTAAGATTAGTTACAAAATATTTTATAATCATTTCAGGGTGATTAGAGTATAAAAACCGTTTTTGAAAGGCTCCATTTTCATCAGAGTTTTTCGGGCATTTTAGAGAAGACGAAAGGCGAAAACACGAAAACGCGGCTTTGCGTTTTAGTGTGGACGGAAATCGTTTTGAAAACGGAGCTTTTCGAAAACACTGACGTCACGATAATCATATGATTTCTGTCGCCGGTGATTGTTGCGTTTTCAATTTTTTCCGGGGTAGTGTGGACAGTATGGGGCCCAGTTCTCGGCCACAAAAAACGTAAACTTGTATTTCTTACCTTGGAATAGCCGTAAGGACTTAAAATTTCACGGACAACTAGCTTCAGCATTCAGTTTACACATGTAGACGTATCGACTGCTCAGCGCTGTTTTCTCCCGAGTAATAAAGAAAATGGAGGCTTCGTTCGTGGGCTCAGTTATCGGCCAGCAGGCCCAGTTCTCGGCCACAAAAGAGTGGGCGCGATTCCTCAGAATAAACAACGCTTTATTACCATTTTTTGTTGTTAAATCACTTATAAGGCTTGTGTTTTGATCTTTCGATCACAAATTATCCTTAAAGAGCTTTGTTTCATGTTAGAAAAAGGAAGTTTTTGCACACCTAGTTTTTCTCTTAAGTGCGGTCAAGCGAGGCTAAAAAAGAGTTGGGTATTTAAAACAGGGTTAAGTCGGAGCTCATAGTTTTCAGCATGTCTCCCCATTACAGCTTTATTTTTACAACTGACTTGACACGAATACTCCACACAGAACTATGAGCGCTTTAAGTGTTGAAGGCGAACAGGGTGGCCGAGAATAGGCAGATACCCAAAAGTACGAAGGAAATATTGAGGAGTGAATTTAGGTCAAAGAATTAAGCAGGCCAGGAAAAGTTTATATTTAACAGATAGCTTTATCACTCTACGTCCTTTATGCCAAGAACTGGTTCATCTGGGCTTTCTAGACGGACAAAATATAAGCTTGAATTAAACCATGTAATTCGAGTAGCCGTAAACAAACACGTTTTCGGGGAAACCGAATTCACCTACCTTCGCGTCACCTCGACGTGCTCACAGAAAAACTCGGTAGAACGGAAGACAAGGAATCAAGCTACCCTTTGAAACAATTGCTTTTTATTCAGATTCATTTGTGGCGCGAAACTGGGCCCGGCTGAGAACTGGGCCTCACACTGGACTGAGTATAAATAATAAATGTCAGCTCGGTGGATGAGAATTTTGACCTTTATTACAGGACAAAAACAGAGGTTAGTATTGGCTGTGCTTTCGTGACGCTAACGAAGCAAAAAATGCCAAAAAAAAAAACTTATACAGATCCAGCTGGTTTCAATACACCACTGTGGGTTCATGATCAGTTCAAAGGCAGTTCAGCGTGTGTCAGTCATCACTTCTGTTCGGCGTTGTTGCCTGACAACATCAGCGTGGTCACCTTTATCCTTTATTCTTGATTAATTATTAATTCAAATTCCCACCATTTAATCGGCTCGTGCAGTTTAAGCTCAGTAATTATCAAACAAGGGTGTTTGCTCATTATTTTGATGACCGTATATCTCAATACCTAAGATCTACTGATTAGGTCTCGACTAATTTTAAAAGAGCTTCTTGGAGACTCGGAGTTCATTCGGTGTCCAGCGTTTTACTGGAGAAAAATACGGTAAATATTTACCTTGTATGTGTTATTAACTTTTCGGTGTCGTAGTATTTATGGCTGATGTGAGGGTAGCTTAACGTTTCTTATGAAAATGTAAATTCGCATTATTTTTGTTCCGCTGGATCACAAAACACTAACGCGCAAAACAATTTGAAACTTTACATGAAGGTTATCAGGGAAAGCCGCTGTAACTGTGGTTAAATTTGGGCAATTTGCTTTAAAATTAGAACATCATTTCTTTTCCAATTTTGACATGGGTAAACGAAAATATTCGACCCATCTTTTTAAAGATAAGTTTCATTTAAAAATGAAACTTATATGAAACATTTATCCAAAGAATTGGAAGATTTTAGACGTAAGCGTAACAAAAATGATGGAGAATACATTACTAATGACACATCAGGATTCAAACTTTATTTTGTCGACAGTCCTCTCGCTTTATAACTTCATTTAGTAAACGTCATACTTCATTTCTTAATAACTGAAAAATACTTTTTGTACACATTAATAACTCAGAACTTTAATAATCGAAATCGATATATAGCGAGGCGGAATTTATATAGCTGACCTGTTCTGACTGTTGAGATAGTGATAACATTTCCTTCTTTTACATCTTTTCAAAAACAGGCAAAATTAAGTGAGTTCATCTCGTTAATAGTTCACAGTCTTCATCAATTTTCTCTCTTACAGCCCCAGACCCCTGGTGGACACTCGTCACCGGCAGTTGAGTCATCCTTTTTCTCTTCCTCTTTCTTCGGAACTTTGTTTCGTTTGCAGCCCCAGACCCCTGGAGGACAATCGTCTTCAATCTCATCTTTCTTACAGCCCCAGACCCCAGGTGGACAATCATTTTCGACCACGTCCTTCTTACAGCCCCAGACCCCTGGAGGACATCCTTCCTCACCAAGCTCTTCTTTCTTGACTTCCCGTTTGCATCCCCAGACTCCGGGCGGGCAATCTTCGTCGGTTTCTTTTACTGAGCGCTTGCGTTTGCCTTTCGACTTGAACCAGTTTTTCACAGAACCAAACAGCCCTCGTTTGCAGCCCCAGACTCCTGGCGGGCAGTCATCGTCGTTATTACTTTTCATTTCTACTTCTCGCTTGCAGCCCCAGACTCCTGGAGGGCAATCCTCGTCACGTTCCTCAATCGTATTTCTCTTACAGCCCCAGACCCCAGGTGGACAATCGTCTTCGGTCTTCTTTTCTTCTGCAACTGTGAGTGCGCGCTTACATCCCCACACCCCTGGGGGGCAGTCATCTTCCCATGCCCTCCTGTGTCTGTTCAGTGGATTACTGGTGGCTTCTTGAGAAAAGGCGAGGAGTATTGTAAGGGCGATAAATAACCAACTCATTGTCCTTTAAAAGAAAAGCACCGTAATGTTAAAGTAGTAACACTCGGAAAGCCTCCAAGTTACTTAATTCAAAGTAAACATCTGGACTTCTAGAGAGTGAAATCTTCCTCTTGCTGAACTTATCGTCGGAAAGATGAGGAAATAAAAAGAAACTCAAATAAACTATATTAATAAGACAATAATTCTTGAAAAAAGAGTACCCAATAGTAAGGATACTTCCTGTCAGTTCTAAGTCCGCTTTAAGTCTGTCACAGCGTAAAGGGAGTTTCATATAACTGGTAGACATTATAAAGAGTACAAGAACGCGATACAACAAAGAAGGGTCTCTTTTTAAAACGACAAAATAAAAAGGTTGGAACGAATACAAACAGATCAGTCAGAAAGTAATTAAAATCAGCAAGGGCATGGAACAGTTCAAGACCTCTGACATAAAAAATCAGCATCAAGCATGAAGACAAGGGGTAAATAAACAAGAATTAATGAGGGAAGGAAGAAAAAAGAAGGATGGAAGGAAGGAAACAAACAAACCCAGGGAGGTAGAAAGGAGGGAAATGAAGGATTGTGAAACATTACTTCTTCTAGGTTGTCGGTTAAAAACAAAGAAATTTTCATCGGTTATGTACTTCTGGCTTAATACATGTGCACTGGTTTTGTTTCAAATATGTAAACGATAACGAACCATAGAGACAGGTGTAGGTTGAGTGCTCTTGTGGGTTTTCACCGAGATACACCATTCCTCTCACACTAAATCGATGATAAAAGCCCTCCTTAGAATACAATTGAATATGTGTTAAATTTGCCAAAAGGTGTAAGTTTTCGGGACTTTAAAAAATACAAAATTGTAAGAAGGCGGTTTGATAGACTACACGGAAAGTGTTGTCTTGTTTGAAAGATTTAATGAAGGAAGAGAAGGGAACTCACAAAACCACAAAATGACTTTTTGTCGAGTACTTGCGAAAAAAGAAATAACTGCTATTGATTTTGATCAAAAGTCGAGAAGAAGTCTTTATATAATGGCTAACCTTTATTTTAAAACGGCATGATTGTTTCAGGGACCTCTACCTCTTCAAGATTTAACGGAAACTACTCCATTTCACTTAAAAATCCACTTCCAATTTTTTTTTTGGATAAGATGAACTGACACTTAGAGAAATAACCTTTGGACGACAATAGCCGGTCAGCAATGGGCTACAGGGGTCAATTTCTGAACGGATAGTCCCCTTTGTTTTCTATTTTTAGTTGAGCCAATTCATAAACATGAAAGACGTATAAACAAACGTATTTCAATAATGAAATAATACAAAGTGTGAGACCACATTCGGCCTCAGACACGAAACAACCAAAGCACTCGGTTGATGAACATGAAGGAAGCTCTATTTATTGAACACTTCCGAATAAAAGAGGCTGCCTTTACTCAACTTATAACACTGAACGATTACCCTTGACCCAACGAAAAGAAACTTAAAAGTCTCAGTTTTTTCGAAGTGCTATGGCAAAATAAAATAAGTATATTGATGTTTTTCTCGGCTAACAACAACAAAATTCCAGTAAAGCTACCAACGTAACCTACCTTTGGATTTCAGGTTTGTTTCGGTTATTTTCCTGCTTGTTTTAAGGTACGTACTGAAGGAAGTCGAGAGGTTCGTTTCCCGTTGAAAGTGTCTGGTGTGATGAAATATCAGTAAACACTCTTAGCCCTTATGTAAGAAACTGATAGGTGCCCCACCGCGCGTCAGATAAATTTAACCCGAGTCTACACAACAAAAGTTTTTAACCGAGTTTTAATCTTCTTAGTCGTTTTGAGAGCACTGATTGGTCTCTTGCCGTGGGCGGTGGTTTAGGAATAATTGAGAAAGACAGAAACAATTACAAGCTACTAAAATCCGAATACATGCCAATTAGTAGCTTAATTCTACAGCAAAGAAATCATCATAGAGCTTTTATCGATGTCTTATGACAACCTGCTGTTACAACAAGTATAGCACGCTTCTTTATCAGGGTTAGTGCTTTGTTTTGCGTGGTTCTGTCTGAATTTCGTGCTCACTCACTTTGCCCATCAACACAATTACGGCACGGAAGATTAAATTGCTATATTCTATTTGCGTTCTCGCACTTCATCCACAAGAGGTTCAAAAAACCTTCTTTATGAAAGAAGTTGACCGCAAATAGTAACGAAATTTGGAGCGGACAATTCAAACAAAAATCAGATTGAAAATGATACATCTGAGGATAATTTATCTTACGTATCTTTCAGTCATTTTTTATTTCAATAAAGTCTTCCTTTGCCTTTTGGTTATGAAAGTTTCTCTTTTTTTTCCTTAGGTAACAGGTGCTGTATGCCCACGTCTTTACTTCATTTTCGTATATGATAGTTTTCATGGCTAAAGCAAAACAAATTAGTTGGTTTCTGCGGTCAAGATTAGAAGTTTACGTATGTCTTGGGTACGATTAAATTTAAAAGTTTTAAAAGCCTGAGTGACTTTTCCTGACGAAATAACAAATTTCGTCGAAAGTATTCTTCTATAAGTTGGTCGAATGAACGCCTTTGCATGGTAATTTAATTGAAAATGTCTGAGTCGGTGCGTCACAGAGACAGCCATCTTTTCGCTGTTATAGTAGATGGCAGTTTGCTAACCATAAAACTAATTAGAAAAAATTCGACACATTTCGATGTAAAAACTACTGGCGAAATAAGCAGCAAACTGACTATACTGAAACTAAATCGGGTATCATAATTTGATTTTTCTCATTTTCACTAATATTCCGTAAAAGAGTGGTGGAGTTCTTTAAAATTATTTACTCCAGTTCCCAAATTTCAAATGATATATTGCTCGTTTTACCCCCATTACAAATTGACACATAAGATAGGAACCTAATATCCAACAATGGCGTACCTAAAATGCGTAAAACTACATAAATTCTCGTTTGATTTGAATTTGTTAGAGAAATGCACAGTAATTGAAAAACAGATCCTAGAAAAAAAAGTGAGCTTCCACTAAAGTGAAATATTTCATCCCAAGAAGATGCTTTGTTCACAAGATTTAAAGAAACCACAAGCTTTTAAACACAAGGTTCAACCTCTGTGGAAAAGATTGCCAGCTGGGCTTGAGCTGTAGGTCAAAATCAATCAAACATGAGTTATAATAAGAAAGCCTATCTTTAATCAACCAAAGCTGTGCATTGACGTTTGCAACGAGTTTGCAAGCAGCTAGTGAAAGTTGTGAATACAAAGATCTTTGAAATCCTGGGAGATGAGAGACCCTGACTTTCGGAAACTTAATTAAGTTAAAACATTTTGTATTAGTGACAATTGGCGCCGAGTGAACGTGGCACGCGGCCGTCTCCATGCAAAAAAGGTGTGTTTTTTTTTTTTGTTTGTCGACCAATAGTGGAACACAACCTGATTTAAGACTTTCTTTCGTGTAGGAAGGTGTCAAGTTTCCGATAGAAAGTATCACCTTTGCTTTCCGTAGTTTAAATAGATGAATTGGAAAGATAGACTTTTTGGCTTCTGGCAAAGGTACTTAGTGGTCAGAGACACAGAGCAACGCTGAAGTTTTTTATAGGTTAAAAACCAAACTCTCGTAACTTCTATCATTAGCTAGACCATTTTCGAGTCATTTGCAGTGTTATGACAGGATGGAAGGAAAGCTATTCCAACACACACAAATCACCTATTTCGTTTCAGAAAGAACGTTTATAGTTCACAAATATATATATTTTTAAAAATTTAGATACTTCATAAATTCCATTTAAGTAAACAATTTCCTAGGTCAGGAACTTAACAGAATTTAAACGCTACTTTTCCTTTAATCTTATTAAAGAAAGCGAAACGATCACAGATATTTTACAAAACACACAAGAGAGAGTAACTTTCTTTACATCCAAACAAAATATCTCACGAAGAAAGCTTATGAGAACCCTAAATCGTGGCGTTGTTAAGCCTTGAAACCTTGTGACGAATATATCGTAATTGAACAGCCTTTGTTTATAGCGAAGTAAGTTTCCCGAGGCTGTTCAGCTAACTTTTAGTCGAAAGAACTACCTGTCGAGTTGTCGCAATTGGCAACACAATTAAAAACAAAGCAAAGCTGGAAGTCCTGTTTTCTACAACAACTGTATTAAATGCTAAGATGTCCCATTTTGTTGACATGATTAAAGCTCATAAAACTTTCTTAACTTATTCAACATAACTGCTTTCTTAATAAAAGCTTGCTTACCTGGTATAACAAGGAAAAATTCCTAGTTCTATCTGACGTGTCCGACGGGGCAATTCCAGCCGAGAGAGAGCTCTTTATTCTGGTAATGTGCAATAACTAAAGAATGAAATCAGTATTTATATACCTCATCATTAAAGCGAAGGAACGCGTGGTCGGCGAAAATTTAGCAAACAAAAGTGCTCTTGTTTGACAACGTATCAATGAAAACGTCGGTAGAAAATTAGCACCGATGAAAATTTAAACCACTCTGGCCAGACAGAGAACAGGTCCTTTAATTATTAAACCACAGTTATCGATACGATAAAATTACTTTTCTCATATTTGATATCCTTTGTAAACAAAGGGTGTCGACAGAACGCGTTGGCAGAATATCACTTTTTTAACAGAAATTAAAGGAACAGATATCTTAAAACCACTTTATTTTAAAATCTCAATGCATAAGATAATTCCATCTTTAGGCTTTTTGGTGTTTAAATAAAAGGGTCTTAGGGCATTGCGACGAAACTAATAAATGCCAAGAAACTGTTTATATATATCTCTGGAAATTTTGCATCATTTTTGTTTCATTCGTAAGTACGCATGTGTGTTTACAATGGTAATAATCCAAGCAAATCACTGGAATCATAAAACAAACATATTTTTAAGAACACTGATTTTTTTTTCTCGTAGTAATAAATGTGTTGACTTTAAGCGACATCAACTGCTTTCACGCGTAGATTGAACTAAACTATTTGTCCAAAATGTAGAAATTAAAGAATGTTTTATACTTTATCTTTTTACGAATCTCGAGTTTTATTTTAAAAAGATTTATGAAGGAAAAGTGAGTTTTCTCTACCATGCCAACAAGATATGATCACATATCAGCTGCCAGGAAGATAGCTGATAAAACCTAGCGAAGTAAATAATCCTTGATTCTGAGGTAAATGGCTTTCTCGGGTAGAGATTATTTTGTTATACAAAAACCAACTGCGGACCACAGAAAAAAGAAACCGCCACCTCATCGATCACTCACTGACTGGCAATATTAATTTAGCCGCAAGAAATCTGTTCAGCATACATGGAGTTTCATTCCAGTCTCACAAGAGATTTTTCTTTGTCTACTTTCTATGACAGCCATCTCTGAAGCAATGTTTCTTTCATTTTTGGAAGCGGGTTTTCGATCAATCTCCACAGCGAATACCTACACTTCCTTTATGTAAAAAAACAGTTTTTTATATAAAAGGGAACAGCATTTGTCTTCAATATCGGTTCCTTATCGGAGAAACAAGACTTTTTCCTATGCACACGCGAACTTACAAAAGCACACACACAAGTTATTTGTTATTTTAGACATTCACTCACGCGATACTAGTTCAGTTATACACGAAAAATGAGCTGTGCTTCTAAAGATATCTCACAGATGCCTCAGTTGAAAAAGACTTATACTCTTCGAGATAATCTTCCCACATGTTTATTTGAAGATGTTAACCCAACTCCACGGACAATGCGATTACTTGTTTTGATGTGTTGGTAGGCTTCTTCTGTAGTCTCCGACTTAAGATTGTCTAAGTACATTATTTATAAAAGCAAGCTTGCAATCCGTGAGGGTAGTACAAAAATCTCGTGAGTGGATACTCTTGACGGAGCAGTTTGTTATGGTGACAAACAGAAAAGCTTCGCTGGAAAGAGATAAAGCCTTCTTTTTTTAAATTGAAGCCACAGCTCTGGAATACCACACAAATGTTCTACCTCACAAGTCTGAAAGTTTTCTATGCCTTTTGTCAATTCGCATGCTTTCTACACAGTTACTTGTGCTTGGAGCTTGGCGGTTTCGTACCAAGTGTGCTTTGCAGAACTAAAGTAATCTAGCAGTATTTTATCGGAGGCCAGTCAATGATTCTTAATTTATATATGTGGTAATAACTGCAGGAATTGCGGATCCTTGTGAGCAGTGGGTACTTAATAAAAAGGATGCCGAAAATTTTGAAAGAGACATTACAATGCAGCCCCACGCTCTTTTCTGAGGTTCATAGCGGCCGTTAATTCGTAGACGAACGCCAGCGGGAGGCCTAGACCCAAGATGAGCACATTTTGTTCCTGGAGGTCTATATCTATGTGAGAGCTGTGTTTCGTGCACTCCCGTATATCACTTAGATCTTTCATTACAATGTATAGTGACTTAGGCAGCGTCCACACTACGCCGGTGAAATTTGAAAACTCAGCTTTACTTCTACGTCCACTCTAATCCGTCACGAAAATGGAGCTTTTCGAAAACGATTGCGTAACGTTAATCACGTGATTTCCCTGACCTACTTTTCCTCAAACACAAATCCAAAATGCCAGGTGGTTTTGCCGTTTTAAAATTGCTCTGGCGTAGTGTGGACGGAAAACATTTGATGCGTTTTCAGAGTGAAAACTCCGTTTTCAAAATTCCTCCGGCTTAGTGTGGACGGCGCCTTAAGCAGGAACTGCGCTTGAAGAAAGGTTCATGGGTGTGTTACAGGTTGTACTGAGTCAGCGCTCCCCCTGTTGGCACACATCCGCACAAGCGCTGCTGGGCCGCCCCTGTAATTTTCTCCTTAGCTCAGCGCTCTATAGCACGGATTGATTACGAATGATTTTGTGCTGTCACTAGCTCCGTTTTATGTAACGTTGAATAAGCCGAGCTCAGGACGGCTGGCCACAATTTTAGCACTCCTGTTTCATGCTGCCTGTCATGAAATGTTCACTGCTTTGCCAAGGACTGGACCGAGCAACAGCGGCCGGGGGAGGAGACCATTAATAAGTTAGGTAGTTTTAGCTGTTCTGAGTACAACAATTATTTGATCTATCATTCTTTCCTAGGCCCCGCCCACACTACACAGGAGGAAATTGAAAACTCAGCTTTATTACTACGGTTGGGCCGACTGTCTACGCTAATCCGTCACGAAAACGGAACTTTTCGAAAACGGTCTTCAAACTGGCCGGGATTTGAAAACGCCGGCTTTGCGTTTTAGACGGTTTCGAGGGAAAACATTTTGAAAACGGAGCTTTTCAACAAAGATGGCGTCATGATAATCATGTGATCATTTTCCCTTCCCGAGTTTTCCTAAAAAACAAATCCAAAATGACTGGCGAATGTTGCGTTTTCAAAATCCTTCGGCGTAGTGTGGACCGAAAACATTTCATGCGTTTTCAGAGTGAAAACGCCGTTTCCAAATTTCTCCAGCGTAGTGTGGACGGACCTTAGCATGTGGCTGCAATCAACATACTGTTTGTTTGCACTGAAATCAACACCTGTTATTTCACCCAAAACGTCTATAAAAAAATATTGCAATCTTCAGCTAACCCAGAAAATAGTACATGAAATTCGAATTTATATTGTTATTGTAAGATCTGTGTTTAGATCAGTATGCTTCAAAGCCGTAAATTAGGAGCTAGTTCTTAGACGATTTTCTTGATGTATCGAACATTTGTCAAATAAGCATTATAAGTTAATTGAACATGGTTGTTTACCTTAGTTATCTTCGTTAATCAATCTCCAAATGGCTAGCAGGAATCAGATTCCTTGAAAAGGTTTGTTGCAGGCGAAAGTTATTCGTTTCCAGCTATTTCAAAACCACAGTTGTTAAAGTAAAGCTTTTAGCAACAAAATTATCAAGATCGAATATCCGGAAATCGTAACAGTCATGAAAAATACCAGAAATACGGTAAATATTTCAGCTGGCTCTGCCAATTAGATGTTTAATGCTTATTGCTCTCAGTGACGGGTGCAAGCTAATTCGATTATCACCTCATCGGACCTCCAACCCCACAAATCAGCTTGTGAAAAGAATTTCAAATTAAGCTCTCTTCATGTTGTTTAGATTGATTGTTATCTTGTTATCGAAAGAAACAAAAGCTAAAGCAGCTTCTTTCGGCCCATCAAAAGGGCTTAATAAATGACTAATATTCACTAAACCAATCATTAAGTTGATAAGTTCGAAACGCGTGGTATTCACTTTGTTCAAGGGACTTCTCCAAAACTTACGATTGTCAATAAATTTACACGAGACTTCTTGACTAGTGGACTTACTTTTAAAGTTGTCGAAGGCATGCATGTGATTAAAACTAACATATCATGGACTGGGTCGGAGCGGTTGAAACGAGAAGACGAGTTTTCTAAGCTCCGTAACTCGAGGGGTTAAACGCGAAAGTTTCTTTATCTCAAACAATAGGACAGGAAAGGAAGAGCAAAGCGGGACAAGACGAAAGAGAGACGGTTACAAAAGTCCAAGCAAGGATGGTTCTCGTCGTTCTCCATGTTCTCCAGAAACGAAACGACAAACTGAAAATCAAGCAAGCATGTCGGACTTACACAAGGCCACATGAGTGCAGCAAGTACCAAGCACGTACAAGATCCTGCACTTGCAGCTATATGAGAGGTACTACTAAGAATCGAAGCAAACACCAATTGCCTAATTAGCGAGCAAAAGACATGCAGCGAAGCTACGAGGAGCTTCGTGAAAGTCTTGAATTTACACAAAGCAAGATGGAGAAAATGGCAAAGAACAACTTCGCTTTCCAAGAGCAAATGAAGGAGATGGCGAAGACCAACCTCGCATTACAAAGAAGAATGACCCAACTGGAAAGTGATTTAGAGAAAAAGAACGAAGAAAATGCCAAGTTTGAAAAGAAATTAGACGAGATCTTCATGCAACTCGATGATTTGGAACAATACACGAGAAAATTCAATCTCGAAATACATGGAATCCCTGAAACAGACGACGAAGAGCCCGAAGATCTTGTCCTCGGCTTGGCAAAACTAACGGAAATAGATCTAACAGACGAGGACATCGGAAGGAAGCAAGTCACCGAGACCAATAATTGTGCTTTTCAGCAATTATTACAGCAAAGAGCAAATGTACCAAGGCGCTGGAAACTTCGCTAGAATGGTTTAAGAGGTTTAGGAGTGGACCCCAAAAATGTTTACATCAACGAGGACCTAACTGCTTTTAGTAAAATTCTACAAGTATACTAATGCAAATACTGCAATCTGACTGGCAGAGCTACTCGTATACTATCAGCCATTACAGTGCAGTGGCTGTCGATCGTCCACAAAATGCGACGTTTTTATCGTTTTTCCGAAGTATTGGAAGAAAGTTTACATGTAAATGGATAATTAAATTCCTGAGAAGACTAAAAGAAGAACATTAGTGGTTACTTGACTTTAAAAACTTGAAATTATTGAAAAACGGGTGCGCGCGCGTAAACAACTACAAATTTACCAAGGACAATTGGTTAATACGTTAAAAATGCAAATCTTCACCTTTTGTCGTCAAATTTCAATTTACGGGTTAGACATGTATTTTAGCATGCGCCACATGACTTGACCTTTATTAAGTTGAAATAGACACAGAACTGATAATTTCGAAATGTTCTAACCTTGTTTGCTGTAAAAGGCAGGTCCAAAGGCCGATTTGACGTGTTTCCCTAACCATTCGTGTAAAGTTTGTTTCTGTTGACACTACGTACACATATGATTACCACTACATCCAAGTCAAAAACGGCTAAGTCATTTGTAGATAGTTGCTTCCTTTGCACTGCACCAAAACGTTACGTTTGTTCGGTTGCTGACCATTACGTGTTGCTATAAAGCGTGTCGGCGCAGCATTGCACGCATTGGTTGTTATATGTCAAACCGATAGTTTGTCTTGACAGACGAATTATCTGACGAACTGAAGTCCTTTGCTCAAATTAAGGTCATATTAAACTTACAGAGAGAAATTTCGAAAGCTTTTATGGAGGTTATCGATATTCTTTAGCCCATATTTTTTTTTTCAGTTTTCAGATTTATGAAATTTCATCGTGTAACAATATCTTGTTATACCTCCCAACTCAAATACCTTTTCCGATTGGAGCAGAACGTGTCACGTGCTGTTGATCAAAACTCATTAACTTCCTAGGGCGAACAAAACTCACTATAAACTCCCTAGGGAAACAGCAACTTGAACTTTCGACTCGTACGTGATCAGGTCATGCTCCTTAAAACCACGGCAAATTTTTTGTGCCTGCCAGCGTCAAGTAAGCGATTTTTCGAAGTTTTTTTTTTTTCTTTTTTTGAGGTGGGAGGTATAACAAAACACTTAATGACTGGCTCCGCGGGAAACTGTGAGTTTTGTTTCCCCTGACCTCAATGAGGGTCTCGGGAAACAAAACTCACTGTTTTCCTTTGGGGCCAGTCATTAAGTGCTTATTGAGATGCGTCTGCCATGTGCTATTTTTTCCCTAAGGGGGGTCTAGATCTCCCAGTAGGGACTCATGTTCCCTCGGCCCCTTAAGGTGGCTCAAAACAGTTTCCAGCAGTTAGATTTGGATAGGTCATTATAACCACTCTTTATCACTTTATGCTACAATCATGATATCAAAACACTGCCCAATCATTGGTGAACAGGTTGTTATCATTTTTGTGACACAATAGGTTACCATAGCAACAGTATGACCTCCTAAAAACACCCTTAATTACAGCTTTATGGGCTTATTATTCAAAAACGGCACTGTGAAGTGTGTTATATTATCCAATTTTAACAAGCATGATAAGACGCAACTTTTGGCAAAGTTTTAAAAAAAATCTGTACATAGGGTTCAGAGCCACCTTAAATTTTTGAAAATCATTTGCGTCGACCTTATCATTTCTATTATCCTCGTCATAATCGAGGCAGACTGTTCACAGCCCTCTATTTTCTCGTATTTTCATCCGATCGTTGAACGCGCGGATAGAATCGCGAGAGAACTGGAGGCCTGACAGAGTAGAGGATGGAGACCTATTCTTCGTTAGACTCGTTTCGCTCGCCTCCCCGCCCCCACCCCCGCGTGCTTCGAGCTCGCTTTTCTCGCTTTTTCTTTCGCATGCGTTGAAAAATAGCGAAGCTGTGAACAGTCCATAATCGAGGCTTTTTATACGCTAGTTCTCATTTCAGGTTTTTGTCGCTTAGATCTCTCTTTTGCTAAATGAAATGTTTTGACAAACAATGCAAAAAGCCATATGAAAAGCGATACCAAGATGTTGCTATTCAATATTCCATGGATGCGGTGAATTCATTTAGATATCAGGGCCTTTTTTTGAAAGAAAGAAAGAAAGAAAGAAAGAAAGAAAGAAAGAAAGAAAGAAAGAAAGGAAAAGAAAATTTGTGTAAGAGCGTAGAGATTTCTTTTCCTAGGTAATGTCCTTGATCGCTTCGATTAAAATTCTGTAAAAACAGAAAAAGAAAAATTCATTCATTTATCGTTAAGTATTCTCTACTTGTCGGAGCAAAACAAATCAATTCTATTTTCTCTTTATGCTCCAACCTGTTCTAGCTACAAATGTCAAACACTCATTAACACGAAAAATGGCTTTAAATTATTACTATTATTTCTTTTTTTTAACACCCTCGTTTTTCCATAGCAAGCTTGAATAACGGCTTGTTGTTTCAAAGATGCAATATTTAAGTAGTTTTTAAAGCAAAAGATAGATAGGTAAAAGTCTACATACGACGAGCCAGGTCGACGCTTAACTCCAGTAGTTGTAGCATGAAGCCGTCTTGGAGTATTTCTACTCCCCCCTGGATGGGATGCTAGTCCATCGCAGGGTTGCCCCCAACATTAAGTTCGCCGGTACCCATTTATACATCTGGGTGGAGAGAGGCACTGTGAGAGTAAAGTGTCTTGCCCAAGAACACAACACAATTTCCCCGGTCAAGGCTCGAACCCGGACCGCTCTTTATCCAGACACGAACGTTCTAATCATGAGGCCAGCAGGCCTGCACCAGTAGCGAAGACAGTGGTGGAATTTTCTCGATCTATATCTTAACTTTTCCTAAGTAATGTCATTGTTCTCTTCGAAAAGCAAACTCGTTTTACCATAGCAAGCCTGAATAATGGCTTGTTGTTTCTCAGATGCAATATTTAAGTGGTTTTTAGAGCAAGTTAATATTTAACATTCCTTTGAACTCATCCTTAGACAGTGGTGGAATTTTCTTGATCTATATCTTAACTACAAGAACCATGATAGTAAACAAGTTGACTTACTTTAGTTGATCTTTAAGTCCAAGAAACATGTGACATCAGCTAGGATATTGTTTTTGGCAAGCTTTCCAGCATTTGTTAAATAAATGCCAATAAACCAGCTGAACACACCCGATAAAGTGAAAAGCGACATTTTGACATAAAATACAGACACGTCGAGGTGAAGGGTTCGGCATACGTCAAGCAGGAGAAATGAAAAATAGTTAATTAACACAACTGATCAGTTGCTATGTTACCAGGTTTCATTTTCCGGTGAAATGCGGCTTTAAACAGACAAAGTTTCAATTATCCCTCATGCTTTAGAAGAATATAGTAATGAGCGATTCAAATAGAAACTTGTTATTTGCACAAGACGGTGTCTCCTGTTCGCTTTAATAAATTACTTCTAAAACGGTTATCACTAAACTAGGAAGACTGAAAAGGTTAATATAAATCGAAATTTACAATAATTAAATATAATTTATATTTAAAGACACACTAACCTAACTACTAGGAGGACTTAAAGTTAAAATTTAACAAGATCGCACACATTTCTTTTGAAAGGGAAATTAATTCTCGTTTTTGGCCTAACTTAAAGACACCTGAATTGTAGGGTTTCTGAATTTTACTTTTCGCAGTGCTACTGAAACTCGTTTTTACCTCATGGTATGTACCTCATACCATGAGGTATAGTGATGGTTGGATTGGTCACTCCATTTCCGTTAGACAATTAATTTATGCATTAAATCCGCATTAAACATGAATTAAACACGCTCCCCCCTGTCCCCAATACTAGGTTTGATTTTGTCAATAAAGTCGTGTCATTGTTTTATGTTCATATATGTGGGGGGAGAGCGTGGGCCAAACGTGGCAGTACACGTTTACAAAATGGCGTCTGTTGTGTCGAGCCCGACGCAAAAATTATCAAGGCGAGTTTCCTTCCTTTCGCTCCATCTTTGATCAAAATACACTTTTGAAGACCTCACAAACGAACAGGAAATGTGCTCAAGAAAGGTCGAGTGGAAAGAAATGGGTTTTAAAGTCTTAAAAATCACGATGTCTCCAAGATACATGTACATTTGGACGACGACGAATAGAATGTACAAAACGAACTATTCGGAATGAATGCTTTATGGTCTAGGGAAAAAGGTAAGCTGCCCTCCTCCTACTGTATTGTATTTTGAATTTTCTAAAAATACTCGCAGGACGTATGATTTAAAATTAAATGTGCTTCTAATATTTCGCAATTCGCTAGGAAGCCGGCGTCGACAAAACCAGGATCGGACCGGACCGGACCGGATCACGGATCGGATCACGGATCGGATCGCGGATCGGATCGCAGATCGGATCGCGGATCGGATCACGGATCGGATCGCGGATCGGATCACGGATCGGATCACAGAAAAAAAACATTTTAAAGAAAAAAAAACAAATCTTTATAAGATAATAATAAATAGAAAATAAAATTGAAAACTAACTAACACGGACCGGATCACGGATCGGATCACGGATCGGATCGCGGATCGGATCGCGGATCGGATCACGGATCGGATCGCGGATCGGATCACGGATCGGATCACGGATCGGATCACAGAAAAAAAACATTTTAAAGAAAAAAAATCAAATCTTTATAAGATAATAATAAATAGAAAATAAAATTGAAAACTAAATTATGTTAAATAAAAATAAGAATCCCGAATTTGACGCAATGACATGTTAATTACAAAGAATGACAAGAGGTCATTTAAAAAGCCACATAAGCGCCTAATTTACGACGAATTTAAATTGTAATGAACAGGCAGATGTAGTTATATTTGAACGTTAGTTGGCTTGAAGCTTGCGTGAACCT